>Ga0256826_1003081_pt1 | contig 9999 bp, 9 predicted proteins | sample CV79metaG_FD_185975 | JGI IMG/M metagenome (GOLD analysis project Ga0256826, IMG submission 185975) | Hydrothermal vent microbial communities from East Pacific Rise, Pacific Ocean - CV79 | ecosystem: Environmental > Aquatic > Marine > Hydrothermal vents | place: Pacific Ocean: East Pacific Rise... | reverse complement strand
TTCCTGGTACGTTCGACATATTTAAAAAGTTCAAAAAATTGTATTTCGTTTCAAATTGCAACAAAGGCAATTCATAGCGCTCTTTTCAGGAATGTCAAGGAATTTAAAATGCGGAATGGCAGGGGGGTCGCAAAAGGGGCAAGTTTTGAAAGGTGCTGTTTTATCAAGTACGATAGGGCAATATATATTGCCGGAAAGCTATATCGGAAGTTTGTAAATGAAAGAATAACGTGTAGCTCTGCAGAGCCATTGGACAATCTGGTAAGTACGCACAGAGCGCACATGCAAATGCTACAATTTGACGAGGTCTGTAATAACTAATATCCACAGCATATTACATGAAGGAAGACTTACGGCAACTATTGAGTTGAGATGACAAGGAAACGGAGAGGGGGATAGACAGACTTTTTTATAAAATCGACAGAAAAAAGAAAAAGTCGGCCCGAATCGGGGGTGTTACCTCTGAAGGAGAGTGATCAGGCCGACTTTTATACGGGAAAGGCTGATTATTTAAAATATTTCAGCATGGCATGCAGGGTAGTCAGCGGATGTGGAGGACATCCCGGGATATACAAATCCACTGGAATGATCTTATTCAAGTCTCCCACAATCTCATCACTACCGTAAAACGGTCCGCCGGAAATGGCACAGGCACCGCTGGCAATTACTACTTTGGGGCTGGGGATGGATTCCCAGGTGGTGATGGTTGCCTGACGCATATTTTCGGAAATCGGACCAGTTACATGGATTCCATCTGCGTGGCGAGGGGACGCCACAAACTGAATACCAAAACGCTGTAAATCAAAAAACGGGGTATTTAAAACGTTGGTGTCAGCTTCGCAGGCATTGCAGCCTGCAGCTGAAATTTGACGTAGCTGCAGCGAGCGGCCAAAAAGCTTTTTAAAATGTTTTTTGGAGTGCTCGGCAAGGGCTGGCAGATCACCGTGGGTGAAAAGATCATCCCGGCTGGAAGTTCCCATCTCGAAGTTTGTGCTGAACTGTGCAAACTCTCCTCCGGAAAGGGTTTCGCACAGACCGCAGAACACACAGCGACCAAGGTCAATTTTTCTGTTCTTAGTATTAATAGCGTCCTGAGGGCAGGCATCGGCACAGCGTTTCACCAAGGTGGCGTTACACTTGCTGTTGACTTTTGGCAGCCCGCGGAACCGCTTATAGAGTTCAATGGGTTCTTTGGGATATTTGGATGTTCTATACCCCTGCTCTAATCTGTTTTGTATTACTTTTAACATGGATACACCTATTAAATATCGAATCCGCAGTAAGAGAGGTTAAAGCTCTTATTGCATAGTGGGAAGTCTGAAATTCCTGTGTCACGCAGGGAGAGTGCCAGTCCTGTCCAGTTATGAAAGGATGGATCTTTGACCTTGTAACGCAGGATATCGCCTTTATTGTCCGTGAGAAGACAGTGAGAAACCTCTCCACGCCAGGCCTCATTGATGGATACGACAAAGGAATCGGGGGAAAGCTCTACTTCCTGTGGGATGTAGCTTGCTACCTCTTCAGTCCTGTCAAGCAGATTGTTGATAAGCACTGTGGAGTGCATGATCTCTTCCCTTCTTACGGTGGCACGCGAACAGACGTCACCATCGGTTTTTTTGTTCTCATTGGTCGGTAAATCACTGTAACATTCCGTGGGGAATGTTGCTCTGGCATCATAGGAAAGCCCGCTGGCTCTGCCGGAATAGCCGACGAGACCGATTTTTTCGGCATTTTCATAACTCACCGTTCCGGTCTCGTCGAAACGGCTGCGGACGCTGGGAGCGGAAAAGATCAGGTCATTGACATGCTCCACTTCTGGAGTGAGTTCAGTCAGTTTGTTGCGCAGCAGCTGTTTCTGCTCATCTCCTATCACATGGGTGACGCCGCCAGGTCGTACCAGGCCACGGCCAAAACGGTTGCCGCCGAGGATCTGGCTGAGGTTCAGATATTCACCTCTTATTCTACCAAAATAAGCAGCAGGAGGGTTGAAGGCTACATCGAGGCTTAATGCACCGAGATCACCGATATGGTTGGCGATACGCTCCATTTCGAGGGCGATGGTTCGCACAATGGAAGCACCCTCATCAACCTTTAGCCCGGCCAGCGCTTCAATGGCCTGCGCTTGACAGAGACCATGGCCAATGGTGGTATCCCCGGCAATGGTTTCAGCGATAATGGGGAGACGCTTGAATGGCACCGTTTGCAGAAGTTTTTCAACTCCGCGATGCTGATAGCCAAGCTGGATTTCCAGATGGAAAACCCGTTCACCGCAGCACTGGAAACGGAAATGACCAGGTTCAATGATTCCAGCGTGAACCGGGCCTACTGCTACCTCATGCACAGTCTCTCCTTCCACAGTGAAATAGGGATATCTGCCGGGTATATCTTCACTGTAATCATTGCCGAAAACATCTTTTTTGTCAGTGTAGTTCTTGTGGTAGCGCACCATCTTCAGCCAGGGGTGTCCTTCAGCTTTCAGTCCGTACTGCTCGCCAATCTCCCGTTCGAACATATGGAACTTCTCAGATTCCGCTGTCAGGGACTGAAAATTATCAGGGGCATCGCAGCCGGCAATAAAAAGCCTGGCGTTCTGCCGCATGACGGCCAGCATTTTGTATGCTCCCTGATCCTCGTAGGCAAAAAACTGGACGACCTGACCGTCATTTGCCGCTAGAGCCAGCAATTCATTACGGAAGGAATCAAAATCAAGGTGTGGTATATTGGTCCTGTTGAGCCGTTCGTTATTTTGAATGTGCATTAAATTAGCCATTGACGCTACCTCCAATGGTGGCAATTGCCGAAAGTATTGTTTCATAAATGCTGTCCGGCAGCCAGATACAGAGGGCCAGTGACGCAGCCAGTAGAGCAAAAGAAGGCAGGGTTCTGGCCCAGTTTTCTTTCACCAGAATTTCAGGATTGTCACAGGAGGCAAAACACATCTTGGTGACTAGACGGGACGCTCCGGCAAAGATCAGAATCAGTGCGAAGATAAAGATACTGACGACCAGGCCTTTACCCTGCTGGAAGGCACCGATGATAATCAACAGCTCGCTGATAAAAATACCAAAGGGCGGAAAGCCGGATATGCCGACAAATCCGGCAAAAAAGGCGGTAAAGGTTCTGGGAAAAAGTCTGGCCATATTACCGGTTTTATCCACAAGCTTGCTTCCATAGCCCAGTAACACATTACCCGAGGAAAGGAAGAGTGAAGATTTAATCAGCGAATGATGGATCAGGTGGAGCATGGCGCCATAGGTGGCAAGCCCTCCGATACCGATACCGAAGGCGATGATTCCCATATTCTCGATACTGGAATAGGCCAGCATTCGTTTGTAACCAGTTTGATAGAAGATAAAGATGGCCGCAATGAGCATGGAAACCAGCCCGAATCCCACCAGGATGTTACTGGAAAAATCACCAAGACCTGCCTGATAAAGTAGCTGATGACCGCGGTAGACACCAAGAAATGCACAGTTCAAAAGAGCACCGGACAGTAGCGCAGATGCAGGGCTTGGCGCTTCACTATGGGCATCTGGAAGCCAGGTGTGCATGGGCGCAAGCCCCATTTTGGTACCGTAGCCGATAACGAGAAAGATAAATCCGGCCTTGAGCCAGACAGGGTCAAGTTGGTCAGCAACAGTGCCAAGAGAACTGAAAGTAATGGGTACGTGAATACCGCCAAGATCCATGGACATGACCACAAAGAAGCAGCCAAGCAGTGCAAGGGCGATACCAACCGAACAGATCATCACATATTTCCAGGTAGCCTCAAGAGCAGTTTTGGAACGATGGAGGAAGATCAGCGGCGCACTCATAAGGGTTGTGGCCTCAATGGCAATCCAGAGCATAATGATATGATCGGCCATGGTAACCATGGTCATGGTGGAGAGAAAGAAGAGTGTGCAACCTGTGTAGATTGGCTCACTTGAGATCTCCGTTTCACTCATATACGACACGGCGTAGATGGAGATAAAGAGAAAAACAAATGAGGTAACCAGCAGGATCAGCATACCTTCGTCGGTTACGGCGAAATAATCGGGAAATGCCGGGGTGATTTTCCCCAGCCAGCCCATGACCGTCAACTGCAGATGCAGCAGGGCGGTCAGTACCAGAATACCGCGTCCCACCCGTACTGGCATGAAGATGGCAACAATCCCGGCAAAGAAGGGGATGATAGTTGTAAGTTCTAACATGTTATAACCTTATATCTTAATTATCTTTAAGTTGACCGAGTAGAGCGGTATCAACGTCATTATAGGAAGAGTTGATATTATGGAGGACAATCCCCATAATCATAATTCCCACCAGAAGATCCAGTAATACTCCGAATTCGACCACATACATGGTGTGGGTTTCCTTCGCAAGGGCTGTACCGATCAGGTAAATGCCATTCTCCATCATCAGATAACCAATGACCTGGGTGATGGCCTTTCTACGGCTCATAAGAAGGAAAAGTCCGGCAGAGAGGGTAGTAATGGCGGTGATCAGCAGCAGATCGTTTTCAACGGGCAGGGAAATCTGCAGACGGTTGGCAATAAATGCTCCCAGCAGGATGAAAATCAACCCGGCAAAGAGGGAGGCGTGATAGCCGATGATGGGTTCAACTTCCCGCTGAATTTTAATCTTCTTTACCGCGGCATACATAAAGCCAGGAATAAGCATACCTTTGATGAGCAGCATGATCTGGAGCAGGATTATGGAGCTGAAGCTCATGGCTTCATGATGTTCCAGAAAGAGTGGAGTCAAAGAAACCACAATACCTTGAAAGGCCATGATTTTTACGAGAGCTATGAGCCTGTTTGATCCAAGAGATAACAGGACTGATAAGATTGTCAGCGACATGAGAGCATCTGACAGATGGTTTATGGAGAAAAATGCACTGGATAATTGAATCATTGTATTACCCCCATGCTGAAAATAATAACAAAGAAGACCAGAATAAATGGTGTCAGGATAAATTTGGGCACCTGAGGCATCTTGTATCTGGCAGTAATAGACTCAACCACACCGATGGTAATGTAAATAAAGGTCACAACAGCGTAGAAGAGCAGGCCATTGACGATGACATTATCAACATGAAAGGGGTCGATAAGACGGGCAAGGAAACCGGAGTAAAAAAGCAGCTTAAACCAGGCACCCATCTCAATCAGCGCCAGATCCGGTCCGGAATGATCGAGGATCATTACTTCATGGATCATGGTCAGCTCAAGATGTGTTGCCGGATCATCCACCGGAACCCTTGAGTTCTCCGTGAGCATTACCACATAGAGACCCACAACAACCAGAATAAGCAGGGCGCTGTATTCGCCCATAAGATCAATAACGTGATCTCCTGAAAAGAATTCGTAAAAGCTTAAGCTTCCTGTCAGTCTAAAAAACAGGATGAGGATGGCAAAGATTGTCATTTCCGCAAGAGTGGAAAAGAAGGCTTCGCGTGCAGCACCCATTCCTTCAAAGGGGGATGCGGTATCAAGGGCAGCAAGGATAGTAAAAAAGCGTCCCAGTCCCATCAGGTAGAAAAGGATAAGCACATCTCCGTGGAAGGAGAACAGGGGTGCCACCTCCGCCATGGGAAAGTAGAGCAGCATCATCAGGCTGGTGGAGAATCCCACCACTGGGCCCAGTTTGAAAACAAAACTGGTACTGGTTGAATAGACCGAACCTTTTCTAAAGAGTTTGATCATGGTGTAGTAGTTGATAAGCAGAGGCGGCCCCTGCTTACCGGCAAAATAGGCCTTGGTCTTCTGGATTACAGCAGGCAGAAGAGGCGCTATTGCGACAGCAAAGCAAAATGATAGTACAGATTCCATTATATATATTCCTAATCGTATTTTCTGTTATTTATAAAAAGAGGAGCAGGACGACAATTGCCACGATGATATAGCCGATATAAAGCTGAATGTGACCGTGTTGGATCCATTTCAATTTACTGATAAACTTTAGCATCGGTGTCGTCAGATAGAGCTGATAACCGGTTTCGGCTATGTCTGTAACTTCACTCTGCCAGGTTGTCTGGCCGGGGAAGATCTCCTTGATACCCGAATATGCGTTCTTTATGGGCACAAAGGGGTTAAAGAATTCTACCATTTCATAGGCGTAGGAAGTTCCGGTGTACTGCATGCGAACCGTTGGCTGGGTAAAACCGCAGCCCCAGGTGCCGCCGCTGCCGATCTCTTTTTTGGCATATAGTATCTTGCGAAAGATACTGACCGCCACGAAGATAGCGATAAAGAGTAAGGCTGTTCGGGAAAGCTGGGTCACAATCAGCATGAAGGAATCTGTGTTAAAGCCGCTGACCAGTGAAACATTCTGAATTCCGCTGAATGCAAGACGAATAAAAGGTTCGGGATAGACACCGATAATGAGACAGGAAAGTGCCATAACTGCCATGACTGCGCCCATGGCGATACCTGACTCGCTGGCCTTGTCTGCCTGAGCAGTTCTGGGTTCGCCAAGAAAAGCCAGGCCAACCACTTTGGTAAAACAGGCTGTGGCCATGCCGCCGATAACGGCAAGGGAAATAATGGCAAGGATGGTCAGAATAAAAGGAAGTTGATTACCTGTAAGACCCTGAAATGCACCATAATAGATAAGAAATTCACCGATAAAACCGCTAAAGGGCGGCAGGCCGGAGATGGCGACGGAACCGGCCAGAAAAGAGCGTCCGGTAACGGGCATTCGTTTCATCAAGCCGCCGAGTTCTTCAATGTTTTTGGTTTTTGCCTTATGGAGTACGGAACCGGCTCCCATAAAGAGCAGGGATTTAAAAATGGAATGGTTAAAGACGTGCATGAAGGCTCCGGCAAAACCGAAAAAGGCCATGGCCTGATTCTGTTCGGAGACACCCATCATACCAATTCCCATACCGATAAGGATAATACCGATATTTTCAACCGAACTGTAAGCCAGTAGCTGTTTGATATCCTGTTTGGCAAGGGCATAAACCACACCGAGAATTCCGGTAATCATACCGGTCACCAGTACAATCTGGCCGATAGCAGGGGTGGCAGGCTCAAGGAGCAGGTATATGCGGAAAATTCCGTAGATTCCCATCTTGATCATAACACCCGACATAATGGCAGATACATGACTCGGTGCCGCGGGGTGGGCCTTGGGCAGCCAGATGTGGATAGGGAAGATACCGGCCTTTGAACCAAATCCCAGAAACGCCAGAACAAATATAAGTAGTTTTGCCTGTTCGGGGACAGCAGTAAAACTGCTGAAATCAAAACTGCCGGAATGGCTGTGAATAAGCGCAAAGGCGGCAAAGAGTAACATGGCTCCTCCCTGGGCAAAGATAAAATACAAATACCCTGCCTTACGGTTGGCCCGACTCTCATAATCATACATGACCAGAAAGAAAGACGATAGACTCATCAATTCCCAGGCCAGTAAAAAGGTGATAATATTCGCAGACATCACCACCAGTGCCATGGAGGCGATGAGGATACTGAAGAAAAAATAACTGACCCCGGCTCTAAGACGCTTCTTTTCGTTTTCCAGATAATGGAAACTGTAAATCAGGGCCAGAGGAGGGATAAGAAAGATTGGGATCAGAAAGAAAAGTGATACACTGTCAAGCGTAAAGGCCAGGGTAAAGGTGTGCAGCCATTGATAACTGGCTGTTGCCGATGTCCCCTGCAGCAGTTTCGGTAAAACGTAATACAGGCCAATGCCGCAACCCGCTGCAGTGGTGACAACCGTCACCAACTTCATCAGCGTGAATTGCCGGTATAAGAGCAGTCCCAGTGCCCCTCCGGCAAGTATTACAGCTATTGACACAAACAAAGTGTCCATTCATTCTCCTCCTGAAGATTAAAATTCCCTGACACAGCGGGTTGCGCTGGTCAATTGTATATCTTTTACTTAATTATTATTTTGGTGAGCGGATATCAAAACGCGGTGCAGCAAGCATTCTGCCGATCTGCTCTTTTAGATCCGCCTGTTCCGGATTCACGCTTTCCTGAGCCATCAGCAATTCGTACAGGTGATCCTGCTCAACGGGATGCTCGAATTCTGCCCGCGTTCCATCTTTTAGCTGAATATGGGCGGCCCATGGTACAAAATAGGTAGTTGCCGGATGATCCTTATGCTCTGAAATATCGATGTTGAGACCGGCAATATAAAGCAGGTTTTTCCCGGCATATTCACCGCCGCGGCGCATGGAATTCATGGTGCGGACAAATTCGAGTTGAATGTTGATCTTGGCCGAACGCAGAGGCGGATTGGGTGAGGTGACGATGGTGGGCATAAATTCAATCAGGTTTTTCTCAAGCAGGAGGGATTCGTCCGTCTCGTGAAATTCCTGCCTGAAGTAAAAGAGATCGGAGGTCAGATGGTTTCCGATCTTCTCACCGTCACCTGTTTTCCACGTGTAGCCCGTGGCATCAATCTTTTTTCGGAATTGTTCTGAAACTTCGTAGGTCTGGCCGGTACTGATGGCGGCCATGGGAACAATCTTTCCGTCTGCATTTTTTTTGACGATGTTTTCCAGATTGAGAACCAGGCCATCTTTAACAGGGTGAATATCAAAATCGATAAAGAGATTCTTGACTGTTATCAAATGGTTGTCTTTTTCATCGTGGTGAAGAAAAATCCGTTCCCTTGCGGATTGATATTTTTCAAGATAAGGCGTGATAACGTGGGTAATCTTGCCGCATGAAGGTGAGATACAGGTACCTTCCATTTTAGGCCGGGTACAGGTTCCGTAGGAGCCGGTTTCAGGGTCATATCCTACGTGGCTTGCCTGAACGATGACTGAATCTTCACCGTGATGGGCGTGTGGTCCGTGGCGATCGGTTGCCACAATACCGCCAACACGACCATGGTTGAAGGGAAACGTGCCGAAATGTTTGGTTAATAAAATAATGGGCCATCCCTGGTTCTCATCGGAGCAGAAGGCCCTGGAGGGCATGATCAGTCCTTTTCTAAAGCCAAGAGAGATACAAAAGTTGTACAGTTTGGGGACAAATTCCGGATAAGGCATGGCCAGGCCGTCTACTTTAAAGGGAGCAAGTTTGCGTATTATATGAGCCTGTTGATAGGGAGTATTCATGGTGTTTTCCTGATAAGCAGAAGGCGTTGTTAGTGTGTTTCGGGATTTTCAACGGTAATGCCGAACCAGTAATTTTCACTGCTTACCGGTGAGGCAGCTTTAAACTCCACATAATTATCCCGTCTGTTCATCATGAAATTCTGCCAGTTCAGAGCCTCTTCTCTGGTTTTGAACGGCCCTGCTTCGGTGGCAGTTCCCAACACTTTATACTGAGCTGTTATGGATTTCTTGGCTGCATCTACATTCTGGGTAATACCAATGAGAATTTTCATTTTTTCCTCTTAAGTTGTATTAAGTCACCGTATTGTCCGTATAGAGTACAACGGGACAATTCAGTAATTGTGTCACTTCATTCAATCTTCTCTGACGAACCCCTTTCTTTCGATGAGCACCTTCGCCTTTCAGACACAGGGCCACACAGATAATGTTTCGTCTGTTTTTTGCATAATCGACAGTTTCAGTAGTCAGCCCTCTGTCGTTTACCAGTTGAATATAGGCAACGGGTTCTCCGGGCTGAAGTTTTGCAATAATATCTTTAAAACTCCGGGCAGCTTTATCCGCAGGTTCCTGTTTCAGCAGGTGCAGCACCTCTAAAGAGGCGTCCATTCTTTTACTGAGATTGATGCCATGGAGCAGTACCTCCGCACTGAGAAGTGTAGAGTTGGCTACCAAGAGCACTTTTTTGTCACTGATTGTTTGTTGCTGCACGCATTTTCCCTGAAAAGTATCCGTTTGCCTGTCTTTGTTATTGTCTTCAGCTCTTTTGCATGTTTTGTGCCATAAGTAAATTCATTGAAAAACCATAGAGTTGTAATAAATTTAAGTATATTAGCAATGAATTTATGTTGCAAAATGAAACACGTTTTGAAGGAAAGTTTAATTGCCCGCTAACAATAGGGATATACATTAATGTTGCACTACCGAACATGTTGTTGCAAAATGAA
>Ga0256826_1003080_pt1 | contig 10001 bp, 9 predicted proteins | sample CV79metaG_FD_185975 | JGI IMG/M metagenome (GOLD analysis project Ga0256826, IMG submission 185975) | Hydrothermal vent microbial communities from East Pacific Rise, Pacific Ocean - CV79 | ecosystem: Environmental > Aquatic > Marine > Hydrothermal vents | place: Pacific Ocean: East Pacific Rise... | reverse complement strand
CAAAAATATTTAATTCTACTCTACTCTGTGCAGCTCTGCGAATAACTTTTTTTCTATCTCTTTTATCAAATGCTATAAGCATCTCATACTCTTCGCCACTACAAGCTAAGAGATTATTTATTTTTTTATTAAACTTAAAACCAACCCTGTTTGCTTCCGCTAATTTTTTTAAATCGCTAAAAAGCCCATCTGATATATCCATACCTGAGTGTAGAGTACGAGCTGTATTATTTATAAAGCTATCTCTTAACTTGATATTGATAAATTTAGAGTTTTTATGAATCTTTCCTAAATTAAAAAGTTTTTTTAAATCTTTTGCCGAATCTCCAAGTTTTCCAGTATAAGCTAGTTCGTCTCCACAACGAACACCAGTACGTAAAAGTGCTCTTTTTGTTTGGGAAATTATGGTTATAGTAATATCGAGCTTAGAGTTACTAAGTGTATCACCACCAATAATCTCTATGCCGTATCTATCTGCTGTCTCTAAAAAACCCTTCGCTAACTCTCTAATTTGAAATTTAGATATATCTTTTGGCATAGCAACACTTAAAAGAGCATATTTAGGTTTCGCATTCATAGCAATAGCATCAGATATATTTACAAGCATCGCTTTTTGTGCAATTTGATAATGGCTCATCCATTTAGTTTTAAAATGAATATTTTCAAAAAAAGCATCTTTTGAGTAAACCATATTACCAAGAAGAGCACCATCGTCACCTATGTGAGAGCTGTTCATTTGTGATATAAAATAGTTTTCTAGATTCATTAGAGTCTCTTACCTATCAACAAATAAAATCCTTAAGTTTTAATTAACCAGTATAAATATAAAATAGTAGGAAATTATAACATTTTAGGAGCATATTATGAAACACTCTATAAGAAAAATTTTCACAAACTTAAGTATATACTTACTATTTGTTCTGCTTATCGCATCTATCAGTATATTATTAGTGATGGAGCAGAACCTTTCAATCAAGAAAATAGATAATTTAAACAAGCAAAAATTAGTTATTTTAAATCTTACAAAGTTACCAAAACAAGATATAGAGAGAACATTAATAGAATTTAATAGTAAAAGTACACAACTTTTAACAGAAACACAAAATTTACATAATTTATATAAATACAATTTTACAGAACAGTATATACTTAAAAATAGTGCTGAATATTTGGCAGATTTGAATTTACTAACAAAATTAACTAAAGATTTTAATACCAAAGCAAACGAATATTATATTAAATACACTAAAAAAGAGTTGTTGAAAAATAAGAAAAAAGTAAATAAACAACATTTTAGAAAAGCTTTTTATCTTTTAAACAAGCATATAGACTCACTAATTTTAAAAAATATGTCTTACTCAAATGAGAAATTTTTTCTTATTGAAAAAATGGTTTTATTCTCTTTTATTCTAATATTACTTATGACATTGTGGTTCAAAAATAGACTAAGACTTATCTATGCAGATATACTTTTTTTATATTCTATAAGAAAAAACAGAGAAAATTATGCCATATTTTCTGAAGAGATGGATGCAATATCACTTCGTATGAAGAAGAAAACTGTTGTTGCTGAAAATCCTGCGCTTATTGACCAAGTAACTGGCGTTTACAACCATAAAGGAATGATAAGCTCTTATGAGACGAAAAAAGGGATGAAAAATAGTAACTTTATTACAGTGACTGTTTTTGAAATAGATAATTTTTCAAAATCTAATAGAGCATTTTCTCAAGAGTTAACACAACTTATACTTAAAAAAGTAGCTTTTACTATCTCCTTACATGAACAACCAACTGATGTAATAGCCAGAACAGATTACAATCAATTTACAGTAATACTCTCTCGTCAGAGTAAAGAACAGTCTTATAAAGACATAGATATTATAAGACAAAGTATTGGTGAGTTAAAATTTAATGTTCCAAACAAAGGGACTGTAAATATTACAGCAAGTGGTGGTTTTATTATAAAACCAAATACATTACATATAGAGGAGACTCTACGAAACGCCAAAGCAGTTTTAAAGTATGCTCGTGAAAATGGCGGAAATAGGGTTACACAAGAGCGAGATTTGAATAATTAACTTATATATTCAACTCTACTCCTTCTCCTCTCTCTGATTCAAATAGTAACATACTGCAACTTCACACTTACAAACGCTATATTTAACCTTTAGTAATGCAAAGTGCGGTATAATCAGCATTATTTTAGTTCTAAAACGAAGGATGGGTTAATGAGTATTCCTATTTATACTTACGATGCGATTATTGTTGGTGCTGGTCTTGCAGGCTGTGCAGCGGCAAGAGAGTTGCAAAATGCAGGCAAAAAAGTTGCTGTAATTACAAAGCTTCACCCACTTAGAAGTCACTCTGGAGCGGCTCAAGGTGGTGTTAATGCGGCGTTTAGCGATGAAGATAGTGTTGAACTTCATGAGTTTGATACAGTAAAAGGGTCTGATTATTTAGCAGATCAAGATGCTGTTGAATTTATGTGTCAAAAAGCTCCGGAAACAATCCGTTGGGCTGAAAGAATGGGTGCTGCTTTTAGTCGTACTGCTGATGGGAAAATTGCTCAACGACCTTTTGGTGGTCAGTCTTCTCCTCGTGCTTGTTATGCTAAAGATAGAACAGGTCTTACACTTTTACAAACTATTTATGAACAAGCACACCGTGCAGGTGTTAAGTTTTGGGATGAATGGTATGCAGCAGATTTAATCTACAAAGATGGAAAAGTTTCTGGAATAGTGGCGTTTAATATTCGTGATATGCAGACAGTTATTTTTAATGCAAAATCTGTAATGTTCGCAACTGGTGGATATGCCCGTTCATATAAAATCAACTCAAATGCTCATGCAAATACTGGTGATGGTCTTTCAATCGTTGCTCGTCATGGTCTTCCTTTAGAAGATATGGAGTTTGTACAGTTTCATCCGTCGGGTCTTAGTGGAAATGGTGTTCTTATTTCTGAAGCAGCTCGCGGTGAGGGTGGACGTCTTTTTAACTCTGAAGGCGAAAGATTTATGGAAAAATACGCTCCAAATGCTATGGAACTTGCATCTCGTGATGTTGTAAGTCGTGCAATTTTAAATGAAATTCGCGAAGGCCGTGGTGTTGGTCCAAGAAAAGATGCTGTTTTTATTGATGTAACACACCTTGGAAAAGATTTAATTATGGAAAGACTTCCTGAGTTACGTGATTTAGCTATTACTTTCTTAGGTTTAGACATGATTAAAGAGCCTATTTTAATCTCTGCAACAGCACACTATTCAATGGGTGGTATTCCAGTAAATATTGCTGGTAATGTACGTCTTAATAACGAAGAGTTTATTGAAGGTTTTTATGCTGCTGGTGAGTGTTCTTGTGTATCAGTTCACGGTGCAAATCGTCTTGGAGCTAACTCTGTTCTTGAAGCACTTCTTTTTGGTCGTTTTGTTGGTAAAACAATGGTTTCTGAAATTGACTCTATTGAACTTCGTCCAGCTACTGCTGATGATGCAGCAACAGCTCTTGCAGAAATCGACTTTGTTTTAAATAATAATGGAGATGAAACAATTACAGGTCTTCGTGAAGAACTTCAACAGTGTATGACAGCTAATGCTGGTGCATTTAGAACAGAAGAGACTTTAGAAATCGCAATTAAAGATATAAAATCTCTTCGTAAACGTTTCAGTAACATTCGTATTAAAGATAAATCTAAAGTATTTAACACTGAACTTCAAGAAGCTATAGAGTTCGGTCATATGCTTGATTACTCTGCCTTTATTGTTGAAAGTGCTGTAGCTAGAAAAGAGAGTCGTGGTGCTCACTATAGAGAAGATTTTGAAACTCGTGATGATGAGAACTTCTTAAAACACACAATGGCATATATGGATGAGAATGGCGATATTACGCTAGATTACATGGATGTTGTTCTTGGCAAACATGAGCTTAAAGCTAGAACATACTAAAAAAGGAAGAATAGACTTATGAGTACAAATACAATTACTACACAAAAAGTAAACTTCAAAGTATTTCGTTTTAATGCTGATGAAGATTATCTTCCATATTACGAAAACTATGAAATGGAAGTAACTTCAGAAGAAGTTGTTTTAGATATTTTAAATAGAATTAAATGGGACCATGATGGAAGTTTTTCATATAGAAGATCTTGTCGTCACGGTATCTGTGGTGCCTGTGCTATTAAAGTAAATGGTCGTTCAACTCTTGCTTGTAAAGAGTCTATGACAACTATGCTAGAGTACTTTGGTAACGAACTTACTATTGAACCACTAAGTATTAAACGTGCTGTTAAAGATATGATTATTGATAAGGGAGATTTCTGGGAGAAGCATGATTCTATATACCCATACCTTATTTCTGATGTTGAAGAGCACCCAGAACATGAACATTTAGTAACTCCAGAAGAAGCTGAAGAACTTAATGAAGCTGACTTATGTATTCAGTGTGGTGCTTGTCACTATGCTTGTCCAGTTGTTGAAATAAATGAAGACTTCTTTGGTCCAGCGGCGTTTGCAAAAGCTTACCGTTTTGAAGCAGATGTTCGTGATGATGCTCATGTGAGCAGATTAAATCATTTACATGAAGAGAAACAAGGTCTTTGGGACTGTGTGAAATGTTTTGAGTGTGCAGAGGTTTGTCCTAAAGATGTTAACCCAATAGAAAAAATCACTAAACTTCACCAAATGCTCTTTAAAGAGGGTGTTGCTACTTCAAATGTAGCTACTCGTCATGCAGTTGGTTTTAAACACTCTATTGCTAGAAATGGTGTTCTTGATGAGGGTGGATTAGTTCTTTACTCTGAAATGGCTGGAATAGTTAAACATATACCTGTTGCACTAAAAATGTTCTCAAAAGGTAAAATTGTTCCACCATGGGGCATTGTAAAATCAGATAATTTAGATGAAATTAAAAAACTTGTTAAGTCTTCATCTACAGCAAAGTTCTAGGGGTTAAATAATGGAAAAATTAAAATATGCACTTTTTACAGGTTGTACTGCTAAACAGAGTACTCCTGAGCAATATATGTCAACAATGGCAGTTGCAGATAAGTTAGGAATTGAACTTGTAGAGTTAACAGAAGCTTCATGTTGTGGAGCTTCTCACCTTCAAGATTATGATGATTTTTTATCTTTAGTTTTAAACGCTAGAAATATTGCTTATGCAGAAAAACATGGTCTTACAATGGTTACTATATGTAATACTTGTCAATTAAATACAGCAATGACTAAACACCGTTTAGATAACAATGCAGAACTTAAAGATAAAGTAAATGTAAAACTTAAAGAAGTTGGTTTAGAGTACAAAGGTACATCACAAATCACTCATTTTCTTTACGCAATTATAGATGATATTGGTTTAGATAAAATTGCTGAAATGGTTGTTACTCCATTAAGTCAATTTAATATTGCACCATTTTATGGTTGTCACAATATCCGCCCTTCAGAGCTTCAAAATGAGTCTCATAAAACAGCGGAAAATCCATACAACCCAACTTCACTTGATGATTTAATTATCGCTTGTGGTGGTAAAAATGTAGACTATAATGAAAAAAATAAATGTTGTGGTTTCCATGCTGAGCTTCAAGCTCCTAAAACAGCAGCTATCTTAACTGGTAATGCAATTGCTGGTGCAATAGATAGTAATGCAGATTGGATGGTAACACCTTGTCCACTTTGTCATCTTAAACTAGATACTCAAACACATCATGCATCAGAAGCAATAGGACGTGAAGTTGCACTTCCTGTTTTACATATGCAACAGATGTTAGGTTTAGCACTTGGTTGTGACCAAAACTTACTTGGTATGAAACATCACCTTACAAAAGTAGACTTCGTTTAAATTCTACAATTTTCCCGCAATTGCGGGAACCTTCAATAATCTACTATATAGTAAACTATATAACACTTCAAAAATGGAAATCTAATGTCTAACTCAATCGAAATAATCTCGTGGAATGTTAATGGGGTTCGTGCTGTAGCGAACAAAGAGGCTCTCAAATGGATAGATGAACGCCAAACAGATATATTATGTCTTCAAGAAATAAAAGCTTTACCCCAACAGATACCTGATAATCTTTTTTCCAAAGAGTATGAAGAGCTAACTGTAAATTCTGCTCAAAAGAAAGGTTATAGCGGTACAGCAACATTTTCAATGATTAAAAGTGATTATAATTCAACTGATAACCACATAGATACAATGGATGAGGGTCGCATAGTTGAGACTCATTATGAGGATATAGTTCTTTTTAATATATACTTTCCAAATGGTCAAAAAAATGAAGAGCGTCTTGCATATAAAATGAAATTTTATGATGATTTACTAATTCATTGTGAAGAACTTAGAGAAGAGGGTAAAAGTATAATTATTTGTGGGGATGTAAATACAGCTCATAAAGAGATAGACTTGAAAAATCCTAAAGCAAACTCTAAAACATCAGGTTTTTTACCTATAGAAAGAGAGTGGATAGATAAACTTATAGATCATGGTTATATTGATACATTTAGATATGTGCATGGTGATGAAGTAGATAAGTATAGTTGGTGGTCTTATCGTTCTGGGGCAAGACTCAAAAATGTCGGTTGGAGAATTGATTATTTCTTTATTAGTGAAGATTTAGCAGAATCTCTTGAAGATGCATTTATTTTAGACCATATTACTGGTTCAGATCACGCTCCTGTAGGTATAAGAGTAGCTATTTAATCTATTATTTTAAATTAAGTTAAAAAGTAAATAGTAGGAAACATAAAATGAAAAAATACCTTAAAGAGTGTGAGTATGTTGATTACTCCCATAAAAGAGTTAAAGCTTTAGCAACTAATTTAGCTAGAGGATGTAGTGATGATGAAGAGATAGCAAAGCGCTGTTTTACTTATGTAAGAGATGAAATAAACCATAGCGGTGATTTTAAAGATAATCTTACAAACTATAAAGCAAGTGATGTTTTAAAAAATGCTACTGGATGGTGCTATGCTAAGGCTATTTTACTCGCAGCACTCCTTCGTGCAAACGCCATACCTACAGCATTTACTTATCAGCGTTTGTCTTGTAGCGAATATGCTCAAGATCTCTACTGTTTACATGGTTTAAATGCCATTTATTTTAAAGAACATGGTTGGTATAGAGTAGATGCAAGAGGAAATAAAGAGGGTGTAAATGCTCAGTTTACTCCTCCTGTGGAGAAATTGGCGTTTGAACTAAAAGAGAATGAATATGACTTAGCTGAACTTCTTTGCGATCCACTTCCTGAAGTAATAGAAGCTTTAAAAGAGAATAGTTGCTATGATGAGATGATAAAAAATTTCCCAGATATACAAGAGAAAAAAACAAAAATAAAGTTTTATCAGGTTGATGCTTTTGCAAAAAAAGCTTTTGAGGGAAATCCTGCTGCTATTTGCCCTTTAGATGAGTGGCTAAGTGATGAACTCATGCAAAAAATTGCAGAGGAAAATAACCTAGCAGAGACAGCTTTTTTTGTGCAAAATGAAGCCAATTTTGAAATTAGATGGTTTACACCTATAAAAGAAGTTAACTTATGTGGTCATGCTACCTTGGCGAGTGCTTATGTGATTTTTAATTACTTAGCCTATAAAAAAAGTGTTATTACCTTTAGTTCAAAGAGTGGTCTTTTAAAAGTCTCTCAAAAAGATGGTTTAATTAGTATGGATTTTCCAAGTGAAAAAGCTTCTAAATGTGAAATTCCTAAGGCGATATATGAGGCTTTTACACTCACACCAAAAGAGGTATTAAAGTCTGTTGATTATATTGTAGTATTTGAAAATGGAGTTGATTTAACAGCTATAAATCCTAATATAGAAGCACTTAAAAAATTAGATTTACGAGGTGTATGTATTACCACAACTCATAAAAAGTATGATTTTGTCAGTAGGTTTTTCGCACCAAATTATGCAATAGATGAAGATAGTGTAACAGGCTCTGCTTATACACAACTCACACCATATTGGGCACAAAGATTAAATAAAAATAGTTTCACTTCAAAACAGCTCTCAAAACGTGGTGGGGAGCTTAGTTGTAGTATAGAGGGTGAGAGAGTTATTATATCTGGCTATGGCGTTTGCTGTATTAAGGGGGAAATGACTATATGAGTAAGGAGTTTTAAATGGCACAAGTAAAAATATATGGATTGAAAAAAAGTCTTACTAGTATTAAAAAAGATTTATCTGCAACTATACACAAAACTATAGTAGAGGTTTTAAAGTTTCCACAAGATAAGTGCTACCATAGGTTTATGGCGTTTGATGAGGGTGATATGATATTTCCAAACGCCAAGAGTGACAACTATACTATAATTGAAATTATGATGATGGAGGGGCGAAGTGTCTCTACAAAAAAAACTTTGATAAAGTCTCTTTTTAAAAATATAGAGAAAGATTTACATATTTTAAAGAGTGATATAGAAATATGTATAATAGAGTCACCCTCTTCAAACTGGGGATTTGGTGGTATGTGTGGTGATGAAATAGAACTTAGCTATAAAGTAAATGTATAATAATTAGACTTATCTGTTAAAAGATAAGTCTATAAAATTATTTCATTAAACCAAGTTGTGTTTTTAAACCTAAAAGATCATAATAGTCTCTATGTTCAACAATTTTACCATTTTTATTTATACTTGTTGTACTGAGTCCTTTTATTTCAAACTTTTTATTTTCAACTTTTACTCCGTCAAATTTACCGTTGAAAGTTCCGCCGTAAACCCATTCGTAAACAATAGTGTTTCCACTTATAAAAACATTTCCATTTTTACCCCAGTACATATCGGCTACACTTCCTAAAAAAGCATCTGTTATAGCTTTGCTGACATTTTTTTTGCCTTTAGTTGAGTAGTCATAAGTTAAGTCGTACCAAACAACATTATCTGCATAAAATGAGTCTATTTTTTTTATATCGTGTTCATTCCAAGCCTCAATATATTTGTCTAAAACTTTATTAACTTGAATTTCTGTAGCGTTTAAAGTAACTAAAAGCCCTGCTAACATAGTAACTAATAAGAATTTTTTCATAACTTTTCTCCTGTTTAAGTTGCCATATTTTAAGACAATAGGGAAAATATTTCTACTTATAAAATGTCAAAAGTAGTGATTTTAAGTCATTGAGTACTGTTTTGGAGTCTCTTTATATATCTCTTTAAATGCTTTAATAAAGTTTGAACTGTTGGCATAACCAAATTCAGATGCACACTCGCTCACACTAATTCCATTTTTTAAAGCCTTGTCTGCTAAGTGCATATTCTGTTTAACTATCCATTTTTTTGGAGAGAGCCCGTATGTTTTTTTAAATTTTCTGTTAAATGTTGAGAGACTATAGCCACCTAGTGTTGCCCAGTCGTGGAGTGTTAAATTTTTGTTGTAGTGTTCAAGCATATATGTCTCTATATCTGTTTTTTCAAGCTCTTGAGCATTTAAAATATGTATAAACTCCTCATTTGATTCGCAGAGAAGGTGAAGAAGTTCAAAAATTTTTATTTTTAACAGATGAGGGTTGTTTTTCTCTTTATAACTTACATTTTTAAAGGCTTCTATATAGTTTAAAGTGTTACTTGAGACATTTAATTTTAAAATTCTTTTTTTAGTTTCTACTTTTTTGACATTGTTACTTTTAATAAATTCAGAACTTAAAGCATAGTCAAAAAAGAAAAGATAAACTTCCATATCTTTTTGGTTTTTTAAGTAGTCAGATATAAGGTAGCTATCTCGTGGCATAAAAAGCATTTCACCATCACTTACAGTAAAATTTTTATACTCATAAGTCTCTATTTCAACACGACCAGATACAACATAAACTAGAGAGTGAGAGACTATTATTTTTTCCATATTTAGCATATTTGAGTCAAGTTTTTTGTAAAGAATAGAGTTGTTTTCATTAACAAGTAATGTTTTTACAGTATCTAGTGAGTACATAGCTTGTGGAAGTGTATAGAAGTCTGGTTTGATAGGATTTCCTTTATATATTTACTGCTATTATTATAACACAGCCTTTTTCCAAATTAG
>Ga0256826_1003079_pt1 | contig 10003 bp, 6 predicted proteins | sample CV79metaG_FD_185975 | JGI IMG/M metagenome (GOLD analysis project Ga0256826, IMG submission 185975) | Hydrothermal vent microbial communities from East Pacific Rise, Pacific Ocean - CV79 | ecosystem: Environmental > Aquatic > Marine > Hydrothermal vents | place: Pacific Ocean: East Pacific Rise... | reverse complement strand
TTTTGATTTTTCTGATATAAATCCAGTTTTGGGATCTACAAAGCTCTTTAAATCAAACTTATTACCCTGATAATCCTTCACGGCACAAACCAAGTCAACAGGATTAAAATGTGTTGCTTGTCTCACGACCCTGTTCTGATCTTCTTTAGTGAAATCTATTTGTGAGGATTCTACAATTTGTAAAGATTTACCTCCATCATCTTCTAATACAACAAAAGGACCTCCTCCAGGCTCCCCTTCGTTTTTTACCATTCCACAAACTCTTATCGGATTATTCAACTTTTCAAACATCCAATCAAGCTGCTCCAAAACTTCAAGAGATTTGACATATAAAGGCACCTCTATAAAAAGATTTTTTTCTAAAAATTTATAAATCTCTTTTAAGTCCTCCGGCTCAGGGTTACCTTCATCAATAATATCAAGATAATGATGAATCTGATCCTGTGTTTCAATCAAATAGGCGCCTATTAGTTTTTTATAGTCAAATGTAGTATCCTTAAGCCTGTCAGGTACAATATTATCAATATTCTTAACAAAGATGATATCAGCATCTATATCGTTCAAATTCTCAATAAGAGCGCCATGTCCACCGGGTCGAAATAAAATACTACCATCATTCTCTCTAAAAGGTTCATTCTGCATATCAACGGCAATAGTATCAGTAGCAGGTTTCTGTTGGGAGAAAGTAATATCAAATTTAATCCCATATTTACTTTCATATTTTCCCTTTGTTTGTTCTATAGCCTGCTCAAATTTCTCCTGATGCTCAGCTGATACAGTAAAATGTAATTTGGAAATTCCTTTTTCGTTTTTACCATAAACAGCAGCTTCAACCAAATGCTCCTCAATAGCAAATCTGTTACCATCCTCATAGCGATGGAACTTTAAAAGGCCCTTTGGCAGTGCAGCATAATCTAATCCTGTTGCATTGAGTAATAAATCCAAAACGAATTTATAATTTTTTAATGATATCTCCTTTTCCAAATCATAGTTATTCTTTTTGGCCATTTGAACTAAATCATCATAAAATGCAAATTTGCCAATATTATTTATGAAATAATGAACAGAGTTGAATCCAGTATCTTTATTAAAGAGCTCCTCTCCTTTTTCATTTATTTTATAGGCTTCAGCAAATTCAAATAAATGTTTAAACATTCTACTCGCAGCACCGGAGGCCGGCACAAATTTTATAATATCCTTATTATTCATTAAAGATTTATAATTGGTGAGCAGATCTTTTTTTTCTCTTTCAGCAAATACTTTCAAACCAAATTCTTTTGTTGCTGCTGCTGCTAAATTAATGTAGGGGAATCCCACTTTAAAATTTGATATTTGTTTATCTATTTCTTCTAGGCTAATTCCTTTAGCTTGAAATTGTTTGATATCTTTATCTGAATACATATCTTTATTATTTTCAATTGTTCAATTATAATCAAATTTAATAAAAAATATTTAAACTATTTTATTTCCAAAAAAATAATAAATTTGCAGCCACAAAAGCCCAGGTGGTGAAATCGGTAGACACGTCCCGACATGATTGTCGGGATTGAGTAAGGGCGTGAAAGCCTATTACGACATAGCCAAGATGGGACTGTTTAATACAATTCAAGCATAAGTGAATCTTATTCTTGATAGAAGTTCTTATTAGTAAATATAATATTAGCCCAGGTGGTGAAATCGGTAGACACGCATGCTTGAGGGGCATGTGCTCGTAAGGGCGTGAAAGTTCGAATCTTTTTCTGGGCACTTTGAATTATCAGCACTTGTATAATTAGTTACAGGTGCTTTTTTATTAATAAGCTGAATGAATAGGATTTTCTAGTTTATAAGAAACAGCTAAATAGAGGAGAAGGATTAATTCATTTAACGCGGTACTACTTCCTAATAAATGCTCCTAGAGATAATTAAAATGTTAAAGCTTGTATAATTATCTCTTTTGAGATTTTCATTTTTGAATGCCTGTTTTGAGTTTCTTCTCATTATTTCTTTTTTGTAATATCTCTAATATATCGGGTGACTTTTCTTTGTGCTGTGCCCTATCCCAAACAAATTGTAATTTCACTGCATCAACAGGACAAACTTCGACACATTTGCCACACAATATGCATTCTGAATTGGTTATTAAGCCATTATTGGTTTTTATTTCATCAAGCATAGGAATTCTAAGTAAACACTCCTTTTCACACTGCCCACAAAGTGTACATAAATTGGTATTAATTACTGGTAGAAGTCGTGAGAGATTTGCTCCAACAGAACACATTGAACCAATTGGGCAAATGTTTTTACATGCCCAGCGACGCTCCAAGAAGAGTCCTAATATCAAAGCTATTGAAATATCAATTATCCATACTAATTGATAGTGTTGGTCAAAGTTCAATTTAAGGAAGTCCGGAATAATATTAAAATCATGAGTAATTCCTTTTTGTTTATTTATGAAATAGAAAGTTATTGAAGTTGCAAAAAACAAAACGAAATATATAATTTTAAGCCAAAGTTTTGGTTTTTTCCATTCCATTTTAATAACAGAATATTTTGAAGATAAATCACTTACTGTTCCAAAAAAACAAAACCATCCACATCCAATTCTACCTAATAATGGTGTTGATAGAACGAGACTACTCCATATTATTACAACAAAAGTTATCACTCCCCAATAAAATGAATGAAAAATAAATCCAAGAGCAAAGTATTGAAAGAAAATTGGTGTAATTAAAAGAAATATTATCCTTAAAAGAAAATTATAAGAATATATATTTTTTATATTGAGCTTATTTAATTTCATGGTGACTGCTTATGTTTAGTATAAAGAATATTTCATAATTCATTTTCTGCATTCTGAAAACAACCATATTACTGCATTTCTTGTTATTCTCATTTTTATCCCACCAAAATATTTCGTTAAAAACTTTTGCATATTTTGAATTGGGAAGTGTTAATAAATAATATCATTTTTAGTACAACATCGTTATTAAAGCTTTTTGCAACATTATTGTTGTTATTAAAGAAAAGCTAATAATTGCTTCTTGCTCATTTACTTTATCTTTAATCCTAAAATGCTTCAATTGATTAAAACGACAAAAATACAAGTGATAAATATCCAAATAGAATTTAAATGATGTAAGGGAAGAATATGTTATAAAGAGGAAACTTATTTACTATTTTCCTTTATTTTTCTAATTAAAACTCTTGAAAAATTTCTTGATACAGGTATTTGAGATTTATTGTTTTTCAAATAAAAAGTGTGGCCTTTTGCATTTCCAGTAACATTCGAAATTTTATTCAGATTAATAATATAAGATTTATGACATCTAACAAAACGATTTGAGTTCTTCAAAAGCTGTTCCAAATCTTTTAAACTACTGCGAACTAATTTATTTTTTAAAATTGAATTAATATCAAAAAACAACATACAGTAATTTCCTTCAGCTTTTATATAAAGCAAGTTATTTTCAGCAATTTGTATTTCATCTTGAGTACCTCTGGCAAAAGTGTAAACCTGATTATCAACATGTACTGCCTGCTTTTCATTTCTAAGTTCTTTATTGATTTCAGTAGCATGAAAATGGTTTTTTCTATTCAAACTTCGTTCCATATAAAACACAATCAAAATTATTGGAAAAAAGCTAAGAATAATTGATCTCATCATTATTATAAGTAAAACAGAAAAAAAATTTATCCTGTTTGAATTATCAAAATGAAAAGCATATACTGTTATAATTATGCCTATTGCTGCAACTGAAATTACAAAAAACAGTATGGTTTTTAAAACATTCCAATGATCATTATTAAAAGTTTTAGGATAAATAGAAGGTAATACCAAACTAAATACTAAAGAAACAAGAATTACAATTAAACCATAAGTAGACACATTTAATATCTGATTGAGGAATAAATCTGTATTTCCCGGTAGGTTGAGAATTATAATCCCCAGCATAACTAGCAATGAGAATGTTATTGGTATTAACACTTTTTGTTTAATAGTTTCATAAAAAGGGAAAGGCCTTTTTAACCAATCATTTAAGTTTATTATTAATAAGCTTTTCATTTCCCTCAACTATAAAATTTTATAATTTCTTTTATAATAGTACCAATGGCTGCATGCAGGCAATTATATTTATACCAATAAAAAAAGCAAACTTAACTAATATTTCTTTTAACAAATAGTATTTTCATCGTTTTGCATCCCAATAATTAAGAATAATATCTTATACAACAAGCCAATACATAAGCTATTAAATAATTAAGAAAAAGTTAAATAATTAAGAAAGGATTTAAGTAGATATGAGGTATCCATAATTTTTCTTAACATTGCATGGCATAGTATTAAGTACTTAATTACCTAATTACTCAAACACTTAAATATCAATAAATAATTGAAAATAATTGCATATATCTTTTTTGTATTATCATCTTTTTTGGCATTCGGGCAAACACTCCCTAAAGCCATACATTTAACTACAGAAAACGGATTAATACAAAGTACCATTTGGGCTATTGAGGAAGATGACTATCATAGAATTTGGATAGGGGCTCCCAGTGGAATTCAGATTTACGATGGATTTCAACTTTTTAACTTACCAGAAATAGAAGGTACAATTCTTAGTTTACAAAAGCACGATTCTTCTATGTATTGTGTAACAATAAGTGCTATATACAAATTTAACCCGGAAAGTTTCAAATTCTCTAAAGCGGTTTTCCCTCATTCCGATTTTTATATTTCTGTATTTTCTGAGGAAGGAATTGCGATTTTAGATGCCAAAGATAGCATACAGTTTTATTATAATTATCATCTTCAACAAGAATCTAATTTTTCTAACAAAGTAAAAAATATATCAATTAATCTTCAGTTTTCCTTGTCCAACTTTCATTTTTTTGGAGGCCCTAACGGACTGCTATTAAACGATTCATCATTTATTTCAAAAGCATATTGTAAACACTATTTAAAATACTCCTCACAATTGGCTTTTGTAGCCTCTCATAAAGGAATGATTGAAATATCAGCACATGAAAACAAAATTCAAGTAAAACATCATTTTAGCGACTGGCGAATTACCCATTTACTGGTTGATTATAATAAAAACTTATGGGTGGCAACAGCAGATAACGGTATTTTTATGATTCATAGAAATGCCCTTAAATCTAATTTTTTCCCAAAAAAGCAAAGCAATGGCAAAGCCTTAAGTTGCTGGCAATTTAGTGAAATAGGTCATCAGATTTTTATTAATACAGCCTACGGATTAGTTCCTCTTGAAGAGGAGAAATGGCAAAATAATCCCGTTTATCTTAGTACTAAAAGTATAGCTTGTAATACTGCCATTGAAGGAGATGGCTTTATACTCATAGGAACAAGAAGTAATGGGATTTACAAATTAAAAGATAAGAAATTAAAGCAAATATTTGTGAATGATAAATATCAACTTGATAATATTATTATTCAAATTAAGAAAAACGAAAAGGGTTTTTTGGCATCGTCCAAACACTCCTTTATTAAACTAGATAAAAATGGGGAGTTTGTTTCTCAAACAACTACTGATTTCGATAAAACTTTTGCCTATACTATGGAGTTCTATCAATATCCTAAAGGAATAATGAATTCCAGAACTACAGGTATTGTTAAGCTTGATTCAGATATCAATATCATAGATAAATATAAAAACAAATCGGTGCAAGTAGTCTCAATGATACGACCATTTCAAAACGAATGGTGGGGAGTTTCTATGGATGCTGGTTTGCTAAAAATTGAAAACAACCGATTGATAAAAAAAACTTTCCCCGACAAACACCTTTTTACTTTAACAAACTGGAAAAATACTCACCTTTGGATTAGTGGCATACAGGGAATTTATCAATATTCTAAGGACTTTATTCGTCCATTTTTATCACAAAATGGCTTCCCAATAAAAGAATATAATCAAAACTCTGTTTATGAAGATTCTTTGGGTTTTTTATATTACGCAGGGGTTGGCGGCGTCCAAAAATTTCATCCTGATAGTTTAGAGTTTTTCCCTCATTCGCCCCAAGTATTACTAGAATACAAAGGCCATGCATTAGATACTAAGAGTAATACTCCTTTAAAATATGACCAATCACAGGTTATTTTAAACATACACCCTATTTCCATTAGCGACAGGAATTATTTTAAGATAGAAGTTGGTTTAGACTCTTTAATTGAAATTACACATCCTAAACAAATAAATTTCAACTTAGCCTATGGAAGCAATACTTTTCAAGTAAAAATAACCGATATGGTTCACAAATCCTTTAGTATACACAAATACACTTTTTATAGAGCCATTCCTGTTTGGAAAAAACCATGGTTTATTATTTTTATTATTGTTATTATCATTCATCTAATGATGGGTTTGGCTAGTTTTATTGGTTTCCTTAGAACACGAAAAGAGAATAAACATGCCAAAATTCGAATTGAAGAACAGCAAAAAGGTTTAAAAGCTGTAATACAAGCACAAGAAGACGAGCGAAAGAGGATAGCCAAGGATTTGCATGATGGAATAGTGCAGCAGCTGGGAGGATTAAAACTGGGTTTGCAAAAAATATTCAGCGATAAGCAGAATGAAGAAACCATGAAGATTGTAAATATTTTAGACAATTCGGCACAAGAATTACGAGAATTATCACATAAAATGATGCCTCGCTCTTTAGGAGAGTTGGGCTTAATTCCAGCCTTAAACGATATGCTTGAGAATAGCTTGGGCCATACAAATATCAAGTATAAATTTGAGCATTTTGGTATTAACAATCGTTTCAATGAAAATATTGAAATTGCAATATTCAGAATAGCTCAAGAGCTAGTTAATAATATAATCAAGCACAGTCAGGCTGATAAAGCAAATATTCAATTAATTAATACTGCCGGATTTATTTTACTAATAGTTGAAGATAATGGTAAAGGAATGAATCTGTCAAACCATAAAAACGGAATAGGTTTAATGAATATCTCGAGCAGATTAGATACCATAAAAGGAAAAGTAAGCTACGAACAAAGCCCCGAAAGTGGTACTTTAGCAACCGTTAAAATCCCCATATCATGATAAGTGTAATTTTAGCAGACGACCATCAAATTATCATTGATGGTATTTCTAATCTATTAAAAAGTGAAAAAGATATTGATGTTATTGCATACTGCAATAATGGTGAAGAAGTGCTGGAAAAATTACCATGGGTAAAAGCTCATGTTCTTTTACTGGATTTGGATATGCCCAAAATGAATGGTTTACAATGTGCCGAACAAGTTCATAAACGATTTCCAAATATTAAAATAGCTATTTTAACCATGCATCAAGAAAAAGCTCTGATTGAAAGATTTATTGAATTAGGAGTCAAAGGATACTTTTTAAAAACCATAACTAAAGATGAATTGGTATTTGCTATAAAAACAATAGCCTCGGGTGGAGAGTATTTTCCTGCAGCAGTTACAAAAGCTCTTCTTAAAAAACAATCACTTAGTCCCAATATTACACAAAGCCCCCTATTAGCCTCGCTTACCAAAAGAGAAATTGAGATTATCCGGCTAATATCCCAAGGTTTTTCTAATAATGAAATAGGTGAGAAACTATTCATAAGCCCACGTACCGCTGACACCCATCGTACCAATATTATGCGTAAGCTTGATTTGCATAATGTTGCTGAAATAGTACGTTTTGCCTTTCAAAATAAGTTGATTGACTAAATTCTACGGTTATCACCGTAGGAAAATACATCCTCCACTCTATTTCCTATACATAATGTTTATTTAATCTTTGTCCTGTTGATTATAAATACTTTAGAGCGGCAAAATATTTGCGGAGTCACTCCATTTCTGAAATGCTTTAAGGTTTGGTCAACACCAAATAAGAAAGGGTGCTCTGCTTAACAAAAACCTTAAAGCTATGGAAATTAAAATTCAACAAAAAACAATTGAGAAGAAAATACTATTCTCAATGTCTATTCTTACTTTATGCATATTTCTTATGCATACAAGCGTTACGGCACAGTCTAGAGCAATTAAATCTGCCAAAAAAACCTATGAAAAAGATCTGGAAAGTTTTCAAAAACTTATGGACAATAAAAAACAGTTAAATAAGATGACTCGATATCAATATGGAGTTGCCGGTAGTTATGAAAAAAAATATAATAGAAAAAAAGGTTTAGCCACAGAAGAAGCTTATAAGGTTCCTAAGAAAGTGGGTATTATGTCATTTTATGTTTCTGACAATGAATATTTCGAAATTAGTACTGGCTGGATTACAACTTATAAATCAACTGAGGAAAAAGTAAATATCATTGCTCAGCTTATTTACGATCAATGCATAGGTGGCATTAAAGAGCAATATGCCGAAATGGGTATGGAGTTATTATCTCCAAACGAGTTTTTAACAACAGATCAGCTTAAAAATTTCTATTATAATTTCCCATTACCAAATTTAGAAGGCAAAGCTAGTATATTTGATATTGAAGGAAATGGAGCAGCCGTTCCCGATGGCTACAGATTACTTCCATATGCCTCGATTTGGGGATTGCATAAGTTTGCAAAGGAGCAACGTGACTTCTTTATGGGACTTGATTTGGATGCTTTTATCATTGTTGAAATAAAGCTTGTTTCTGCCAGTGGTAGTTTAAATGGAATCGTATCACAATTTTACTATAAAAACCCAGGGTTTAAAGAATCTGAACATTCTAAAAGCAATAAGTTTGTTTCTGGATATACTGCCTATTCAATGGGTACTGCAGATATAAATTTTAAACCATTAATAAATGCGATTTTTATAAAAGAAGTAATGGATTACACGAATAAAAAAGGTAAGACAGATACAAAACTAGCTCCTGTTGATATAAATCCAAATCTTAGCAAATTAGTGGAACATGTAGTGGTAGGTTTAGGAAGGAATTCTGTAAACCAAATTACTAAATAAGCACAGTAACATCAAAAATCAAATGATTAGAATCAATAATAAAAAAATTAAAAACAAAATATCATGAAAAAATTAACGAGTATTTTATTAATCGCAATAACATTATTAATGTTTGAATCCTGTAAAAAAGTAGAGGATGTAATTCCAGACGATCAAACCGAAAACCCAGATGATGGAAATAATAATAATGGAAATGTAAACGAAGTAGATGTTTTTGGTTTGAGCCAAAACTTTGTAAAATCCGGTTCCAAAACCGAAGTAAAACTAACAATTACTATGATTGAAAGCTATGGTGAAGGTAATAATGTATTTACTAAACTTTCCTTTCTGGGCGTTGGAAATACTTTATTAACCATTCTCACAAAGGGGAGTGAGTTAAAAGTGGGTAATTATAGTTTAAAAAAGTATCGGTTATTAGGTGACCCCACAGATACAGAAGCAGTGGTTACGCTAGCCTTAAACTCAACACTTCTCGACTTCGAATTAGCAAGTTCAGATCATTTATCAATCAGCAAAGATGCAAATGGATTTTTCGTTATCAAGATGAGCCCTACTGTTGGAATTAAAAGAAACGATTGGGATCCTGAACTTACCGATCCAATATCTTTTCATATTATGACAAACCCCGCAGAAATAACTGTAAGTACCTCCGCCGACGGAAATATTCCCGTAGATCTTTTCTCAATAGAAACGGATTCTAAGACTGCGTATGTAGGAATTAACCACTTGGTGGATATTTACTTAGATGGTGATTTTACTGCAAATACTATTGCCAAAGCTAGTCATGTTTTAAGCACGGGTGAAACAGGTCATAGAATGTCATCGTGGAAAAACTGGAAACAATATATTAGCAATCCGGATAAAACACAAGAAATAGAATTTGAGCTAACTGAGAAAACAATAATAATAAACTATACAGATATAGAATTTATTGGAAAACTTGACCCGAGTTTAAAATTCACAACATCGGGAAGTATAGAGATAGCTAGATAGACAGGAATAATCTTATCACTAAAAAAGCTTAATAATTGATTTAATAACGAAAAAACCACTAATGAATCATACAAATTCAAAAGTGGTTTTTAATTAGCCCC
>Ga0256826_1003078_pt1 | contig 10006 bp, 10 predicted proteins | sample CV79metaG_FD_185975 | JGI IMG/M metagenome (GOLD analysis project Ga0256826, IMG submission 185975) | Hydrothermal vent microbial communities from East Pacific Rise, Pacific Ocean - CV79 | ecosystem: Environmental > Aquatic > Marine > Hydrothermal vents | place: Pacific Ocean: East Pacific Rise... | reverse complement strand
CACAAGAGCTGTCCTTATAACATCTCTACGTGATGATGGAGAGGTAAATGAGTATATAAATGAAGGTTTTGATACACACTATCCAAAACCCGCCACTACAGATGACATACTCAAAGCATTAAGTACGCTCTCTCCTAATTTTACTAACTCCAAATTTGTAGTAGATAGCAAAGATAATAAAGAAAAAGATAAATGGCCTATGGATGTCAAAATACTTCTTGTTGATGACAACAGAGTAAACCTTTTAGTTGCAGAGGGAATTCTTGAAGAGATGGAGCTTCAAGCAGATATAGCAACTAATGGAGAGGAGGCTATTGAAATACTCTTAAATGCAAAAGAAAATCCGTACTCAGTTGTTTTGATGGATTGTCAGATGCCCGTTATGGATGGGTATGAGGCAACAAAAGCTTTAAGAGATGGTTTAGCCGGAGATGAGTATAAAAGCATAACTGTTATAGCGATGACAGCAAATGCAATGGATGGTGATAAAGAGAAGTGTTTTGCTGCAGGTATGAATGACTATATTGCAAAACCTATAGACGCGAAAATTTTAGAGCGTACATTGAGAAGATATTTAAAGTAAAATATCTTTTAAAGATGTTTTACTTTAATGTTTGAGTTTAGTGCCCAGCCTATAGTAAGCATAAAACCGATTACTCCAATAGCAGGTAAAATATCATAAGCATTTAGAAGATAGACCAGCCAGAGTAAAATTGCACCTAGAGGTGTAGGAACACCAGTAAAGTACTTATCTACCTCTCCCGCATCTGCATTTATATTAAAATGTATAAGACGACGAAGACCAGAGATAACATAGTAAATACTAACAATAGAAGCTAGGATTAGTATAACTCCATCAAGTGAAGTAGCATACGATGCTTGAAAGATTAAAAAGACTGGTACTAAAACAAAACTTAAAAAATCAGCGAAACTATCTAGTTGAACGCCAAACTCGTTACTAAGTTTATACTTCCGTGCAATTTTTCCGTCAAAGATGTCAAATGCCCCTCCGACCCATGCAAGAGCAATAGCTAAGACAAAGTTATTTTGAGTGATAAAATAGGTCGCCATAAGACCTGCTGTGATGTTTACAAATGTGAATAAGTTTGCTAAGTTGAAGTGACAAGAGGGAGTCCATAAAAATTTCATATATTGCCTTGGTATAATAGTAGATAAAATTATATCAAAATAGCATTAAGATAACTTTTTTTAATATGTAAATGAAAATGATAAATATTATCATAATTATTAAGCACTTTATAAGATGATAACTACTATCATTTCTTAGTTGAAATGTATTTTAAGGAAAAAGAATGATAAAACTATTGACTTTAGCAGTTGCTATTTTACTAAGTGTAAATAGTTTAAATGCTATTGATAATACAACTGATAATATGAGAAATGATTCAGTAAGAGCAGCTATTGATAACTTTGCAAAAATTGAAGAGAAAGAAGTTACTGAAGTAGATAAAATTAAAAAAATGTTTAAAAAAGGGAAAGTTTCAGGACAGTTAAAAATGATGTACTCAGAAGTAGCAGCTCCTGGAGAAGCATTTGCAACAGCAATTGGTGGGATAATAAAGTATGAATTAGCAGCATATCATGGTTTTAATGCTGGTGCTGCTGTGTACACATCTTATGATATCCCTTTTGCATCAGGTGAAGGGGCTAAGCACAACAGTGAGATGTCTTCAGATGTTGGACACCATACAGATATGAGTGAAGCATTTGTAAACTATAGATATGAAGCGTTAAATTTTCGTGCAGGACGACAAGTTCTTGATACACCCTTAGCTGATAGTGATAATGTCAGAATGATTCAAAATACCTTTGAAGCATATGTAGCGACATATAAGATTTCAGGTCTTGAGTTTATGGCAGGTAATATTCAGAGATGGCATGGTTCAGGGGCTGGACTCGAACTTGGTTGGCTAGAAACTGGAACAGATGGGACTAACTTTGCTGGTGTTGCTTATGCTGATGGGGTAGAGTTTGATGTTTGGTACTATAATATCACAGATTTAGCACAAGTAGCTTATTTTGATGTTGGTATAGAGTACAATGTTAATGAAACTTTTTTACTTCATGCAATGGTGCAGTACTTAAACGAGAGTGAGTTAGGTAATAGTGCAACAGCGGCTTCTATTTATGGTACTCTAGTAGAACTTGTAGCATATGATATAGGTTTAAACATAGCAGTAAATAAGTCAGAGAAAAGAACAGGTAAAGAGAGTTTTAGTGGTTTTGGTGGTGGAACACTCTTTACAAATATGGACACTATGACGATTGATGCAATCACACTCGATAGAGAGGCTTTGTCTTATATACTAGGTGTAGTCTACTCTTACGATGATTTAGAATTTTTATATGCATATGGTGACTTTGATGGAGAGTCTAATAGTCGTGGAGAAAAAGCACATATCGTAGAACAAAATATTGGTATTGGGTATAACTTCAATGAAGAGTTTGTTGTTGGTGCAATATATGTTACACAAGATGATAAAATAGACTCCTTAAACAGCTGGAGTCGTTTCCAAGTTGCATTAAATTATAATTTTTAAAAAGAAGAGTAAAATGAAAACATTAATAGATTGTGAAAGATCCTGTAAAGTAAAAGTTAGAAAGTTAAACGCTAAAGATGATTTAAAACAGCGTCTTATCTCTTTTGGCATTATGAAAGAGACAATTATAGAAGTTCTCGAACATGCTCCAGGAAAGAGTACTATAGAGATAAAAGTAGGTAAAATGCGTATAGCATTACGAGCTAAAGAAGCAGAGCTAATAGAGGTACAAAAAATATGAATGCAGATGTAAAAGCCTGTCCAATTATAGCTAATCACATAAAAGTAGCATTAGTTGGTCAACCAAATGTTGGAAAGAGTATGCTTATCAACTCTGTCTCAAATTCACATCTCCATGTTGGAAATTTTTCTGGTGTTACTGTTGATAAAACAGAGGTGCTTTTTGATTATAAAGATTTTCATTTCACGGTTGTTGATTTACCAGGGACATATGCATTTACAGACTACACTATCGAAGAACGGGTAACACATGACTACTTATGTGCTGAAGAGTATGACATAATTATTAATGTTTTAGATTCGACAAATTTAGAAAAAAATCTTCAACTAACAGCAGAACTACTAACTATGAGTAAAAAAGTTGTTATCGCTTTAAATATGAGTGATGAGGCTCAAAAAGAGGATATTTTAATAAATGCACAGTATATGAGTGAACTTTTGGGAGTTCCTTGTGTAAAAGTCTCTGCTGCAACAAAAGAGGGCATAGAAGAGCTTATTGAAGCTGTTGTTGTACAACATGAAAATGATTCAGCAACTCCAAAACTTGTATTTAGTGAACCAGTAGAAGAGGAGATAGCACAGATAGTCTGGTATCTTGATAAGCATAAATATGAAGCAATAAATACACATAGAAATATAGCAATAAATCTTCTTAAAAATAATAAAAAAACTTATGCAAAACTTCATGATGAACCAATCTGGACAGAGCTTCAACCTATCTTGATTGAAGCGAGTCGACACATAGAACTTCACCACGACAGCGATGATATTAAAGAAGCATTTGCTGAAGAGTATGCATCTTTTAACCGTGGTATAGTCGCTGAGGTTGTAAATCAGAAACAAGTAGTTCAAAATAGAACATTAACGGAGAAAATTGATAGTGTTCTTATTCACCCTATCTTTGGGATTCCTATTTTTCTCTTCTTTATGTGGGGATTATTTCAATTAACATTTGAGATAGGTGCTATTCCTATGGACTATATCGATATGTTTTTTGCTTGGTTTGGTGAGACTATAGGCTCTACTATAGCAAATGATGATATACGCTCTCTTATAGTAGATGGAATCATCGCCGGTGTTGGTGCAGTTGTACTTTTTGTTCCAAATATTATCATTCTTTTTATTGGTATTGCTCTTTTAGAGAGTACTGGTTATATGTCCCGTGTTGCTTTCTTGCTAGATGGTTTCTTCCATAAGTTTGGACTCCATGGACAGAGTTTTATACCTCTTGTTACTGGTTTTGGATGTTCTATTCCTGCCTATATGTCAGCCAGAATCCTCAAAAATGACCGTGACAGACTCTTAACTCTTTTTATAATTGGTTTTATGTCTTGTGGTGCTAGACTCCCTGTGTATGTTCTTTTTGCCGGTGCATTTTTCTCTCCTGAGATGGCAGGAAATATTCTGTTTATAATTTACATCAGTGGTGCGATGTTAGGTCTATTAGCCGCGAAGGTTTTAAAACTTACAGCATTTAAAGGTGTAGATGAGCCTTTTGTTATGGAGATGCCTAAGTATAGACTTCCCTCTGTGAAACTTATTTGGCACACTGTTTTAACAAAAACTATGATGTACCTCAAAAAAGCAGGTACTTTCATCGCTGCAGCATCTATGCTAGTATGGTTTTTAAGTAACTACCCTCATAACACTATTTTAGAAGAGAGTTATGCTTCAAAGATTGAAAAAACCCAGAATGAAACAGAAAAAGTAGTCTTACAAAATAGTCTTGATGAAGCTCTTCTTGAGCAGAGTTACTTAGGAACTATTGGTAAGTTTTCAGAGCCTATTTTTGCTCCTCTTGGTTTTGACTGGAAGATGAGTGTAGCACTTCAAACAGGTCTTGCTGCTAAAGAGGTTGTTGTATCGACACTTGGCGTTTTATACTCTCTTGGTGGAGACATTGATGAAGAGAGTAACTCTCTTATGGGCGCGATTAGTAAACATATATCTTTTGCATCTGCAATAGCGTTTATAGTAGTGATAATGATCTATCTACCATGTCTTGCTGCTTCAGTCGTTTTTACTCGTGAAGCTGGACATATTAAGTACTTCTTTTATCTTTTCTTTTTTACATCTGTAGTCGCATATGTTATGGCATTTATTGCATATAATGTAACACTATTTTTAGTTTAGGGGTTTTCATTAAGCTATAATGTTTTATAATGATTCTAAAGAAAAGGGAGTACTTATGTCTAAACTTTTAATCGTTGAAGATAGTATCATAGTCCAAGCAGTTTTTAAAAAACTACTTGATGAAATTAATAATTTTGATTATGATTTAGTCTCTACTTATGCTGAGGCAAAAAAGCTCCTTAGTAAAAGACGTTATGAGTATGCAGTTGTCGAGCATATATTAAAAGATGCTCCTCATGGAGAGGTAATAGCCCTTTTTAACAAACATTATCTTGCACCTTTAGTATTTACTAAAACTATAGATGAAGATTTTTTTGATGATTTTGAAGGTGCTCAAATAGTTGACTACATCAAAAAAGTCAAGTACAGTAATGAAGTAAATGTTATTAAAAAACTTCTTCAACTTCAAGAAAATAAACAGACAACAGTTCTAGTTGTCAGTGACTCTGCTATTTACAGTGCTTACTTAAAACAGAATCTAAATCTTCACAGTTTTAAGGTTTTTAATGCTTCAAATAATGAAGAGTCTTATGAAAAACTAGCACTTCACCCTGAAACTTCACTTCTAATCATAGACTCAAATGAACCTTATGTAAACACTATAGAAGTAGTTCAAAATGCAAGAGAAAAATATAATTCAGATAAGTTGAAAATAATTGTGTTGGTAAATGAAACAAATTCATACGAAACAAGTCAACTTTTAAGTGCTGGTGCAGATGATTATATTGTCAAAGATTTTTCACGAGCCGAATTTTATGTTAGGGTTTACCAAAATATTAACAATCTCTGTTAGACTTAGCTTATGAACAAAATATTAATGATTGAAGATGACTTAGAATTAGCTGAGATACTTACAGAGTACCTTGAGCAGTTTGAGTTTGAGGTTATCACTGAAGATGACCCTTTTAAAGCAGTAAGTATATTAAAACTAGAACCATTTGACTTGGTTATCTTGGATCTGACTCTTCCTGGAATGGATGGTCTTGAAGTGTGTGAAGCTATTCGTGAACGCCAAGATATTCCTATCATCATCTCTTCAGCAAGAAGTGATGTGACAGATAAGATAAAAGCATTAGAGCTAGGTGCTGATGATTATATGCCAAAGCCTTATGATCCTAGAGAACTTGAAGCTCGTATACACTCTGTTTTACGTCGTTATGAAGCAAAGTCAGAACAAAAAGCTGAGAGTAAAAGCGACTTTAAATGTGATAAAGCGACAATGGTTATCACGTATAAAAGCCGTAATATAGATCTTACAAATGCAGAGTTTGGAATACTTTCATATATGATAAGTAAACAAGGGCTTGTTGTTTCTCGTGAAGATCTTATACATAATGTAAACGCTATTAATGAAGACTCCTCTAATAAAAGTATAGATGTTATGGTTGGACGTATCAGAAATAAACTTGGTGATAAGTCACTTATTGAATCAGTTCGTGGTGTAGGCTACAAACTTCTTAAGTAAGATATTTTTTTGAAAAAACATGCTGTTTTAATTACTGTTCTTTTTGCACTTACTGTCTCTCTTGTAAGTGTAAGTGCAATTTTTTGGGAATTTTATAAGTTAAATAAACAGCAGTACATTAACCATATTTTTACAAAATACTCTGTCATCACACAAATCTATAGAGAGCATCAACAACGTCGTAACTCAGATATTATGCTTGATGCTAACTTCGCTGTTTACAAGATGCAAGTTCTTAAAGATAAGAAGGAACAATATTCTGTAATACATAAGGGTAAAGTTCTTAAGCGTGAAGGGTTTGAGAGTTTTCAGTCTTCACTGCGAGCAAATCCAAATGGACTTTATAGACAAAATATGGTTACTAAACTTCGTGCAACGATGATACAGTATAAAAAAACCATCTACTTTCATATGCAGACACAAAATGCTGCCATTCTCATAAAAGATGAGGCCTTAAAACCCTATAGTTATCTCAATATGCTCTATGCCTATAGTACTACTTTTATGATTATCAGTTTCTCATTTGTGTTAGTACTTCAAAAACTTCGTCCTCTGATCAGGCTTAGAAAAAAGATTGCACTTTTTGGTGATGGGAATATGGCTATCTCATTTAAAACAAACTCTTGTGATGAGATAGGACTTGTCTCCAATGAACTAGAAGAGACAAGAGAGAAGATTAATACTATTTTAGACTCTAGAACTCTCTTTTTACGAAACTTAATGCATGAACTTAAAACGCCAATAGCAAAAGGAACGATAGCTACACAAATGCTTCCTTCAGAGAAACAACGTACTAGATTTACAAGTATTTTTAACCGTTTAGAGACTCTTGTTACAGAGTTTGCACTCATAGAAGAGGTGACAAGTATAGATGATAAGAGGGACTTTAAAGAGTACAGACTTGTAGACATCATAGATGGTGCTATAGATATGGCTATGGTAGATAGAGAGTGCGTAGATGTGGATGTAAGTGCAAATGAAAAGATGTATGCTAACTATAGACTCTACACAACAGCGATAAAAAATATGATTGATAATGCTATGAAATACTCAGAAGATGGACATATAAAAATTCTGATGATTAGTGGTGAACTTAGTTTTGAAAATCGTGGGAAGTGTTTAGCTAATCCTTTAAGTTATTACATTGAACCATTCACTAAAGAGAATCCATCAAAAAATAGTTTTGGCTTGGGGCTTTATTTAGTTGATTCTATATTAAAAGCACACTCACAAGTTTTAGCACATGAATATGATAATGGAGTGAATCGCTTTATATTTGCATAAGTTTAAAAATGTAAACTATTGTAATGAATAGATATCTGTATTTTTTAGCAACAACTTTTTTTGCTTTCTCCTTTTTTGCCTTTGGGTGGTTAAGTCACTCCTCATATGAACCAGAAAAGCAGATAGAAAAAGTCTCACTTCTTAGTAAAATAAAGAAGAGAAAAGTTCTTAATGTTGTACTCTTAAATGCCCCTTCTACTTACTTCATTGGAGTTGAAGGTCCTAAAGGTTTTGAGTATGATCTGCTTAAGTCTTACTCTGAGCACTTAGGTGTCAAACTCAACATCACCTCTGCACATACAGTTAAAGAGGCAATCAAACTCAGTCGTAACCCCAACATTGACATAACATCTGCATCGCTAACAAAAACACCACAAAGAGAAGAGAGTTTTAACTTTGGTCCATCATATTTTGAAGTTCAAGAACAAGTTATCTGTAATAGGTCGATGTTAAAGAGTGAAAAATTTCCTAGAGATGTTGAAGACTTGAGTGGTTTAAAGATAGTAGTTGGTGAAGATACAAGTTATAGTGAAACACTTCAGTCCCTTAAGAACGATGGATTTGATATAAATGCTACATTTACATCTGAACACTCAACAGAAGAACTACTAGAGAAAGTCTCAAAAAATGAGATAGACTGTACTATAGCTGACTCAAATGTGTATGCTTTAAATCTACGCTATTTTCCAGAGATAGCGATGGCATTTTCTATAAGTGGTCGTGAACAGTTAGCATGGTTACTTCCAGATGATTCATCAGCTTTAGAAGCAGATATGTATGCCTGGTTAAATAGTTTTAATCAGCAAGGAAAAATGGTTCAACTTAAAGATCATTACTACTCTTATGTACTCTTTTTTGATTACTATAATACAAAAATGTTTTATAAACGCATGAAAACAAGACTTCCAAAGTATGAAAAGTATTTTAAAGAGGCTGCAACTCGGTTTGGAATACCATGGAGACTATTAGCAAGTATATCTTATCAAGAGTCGCACTGGAATCCAAAAGCTAAAAGCTTTACAGGGGTAAGGGGGCTGATGATGCTCACACAACATACAGCAAAACTTTTAAATGTAACAAATAGACTAGATCCGCAACAGAGTATAGTTGGTGGAACTAGACATATAAAACAGATGCTAAAGTTTGTTCCTAAAGATGTAAGTGGAGAGAATAGACTGAAGTTTGCACTCGCTGCATATAATATAGGATTAGGCCATGTGAGAGATGCTCAAAGTTTAGCTAAAGAGATAGGTTTAAATGAAAATATATGGAGTGACTTGAAAATAGTACTTCCTCTGCTTTCACAAAAAAAGTACTATAGAGATTTAAAATTTGGTTATGCTAGGGGTGCGGAGCCTGTAAAATATGTCGAAGCCATATATAATTACAAGCAGATACTAGAAAATCAAACGGCAATTAAGCCTCAGAAGTAGCACTTCCTAATTCACTTAAAAAAGTTTCCATATCGTACTTAATTCTGTACTCTGGAGTCATTATATGTATAAGAACATCACCAAGGTCTATAACAACCCAGTCACCACTCTCATCAACATTGTTAAAGTTTTCAGTTGGTTTTAGTCCATTTTTAAGATGGTCAAGTAGTGCTGTTGTATGTCTTGTACCTAAAGATGAAGCGATAACCGCATAATCAACGAAGTAGTTTTTATCACGGAGGTCAAAAACCTCTATAGCTTCTGCTTTGTTCTTATCTAGAACATCTGTTATTGTTTGAATTCTATTATTCATTATTTTCCTTATAATATGTAACTATTTTTTTTGCATTTATCTTTGAAAGTTTATTGATATCCATCTGACTTCTTAGCGACGATGATGAAACATCTTCATCAATTTCTAAACATATGAAATCTTTAGGTATCTCTATCTTTTCTCGAGAAGCAACAATAAATGTCACTATACTCTTGAGTTCATCAAAACCGTACCACTTATCTAAACTCTTTAAATTATCAGCACCAATGACTAAGTAGATTTTTTCACAACTTTGTAACAGGTGTTTAACAGTAATAAGAGTAGAAACCTTGGTATTTTGTTTTACTTCAAAAGAGCTAACTTCTACTTTTTTCATAGTTAAAAAAATTTCTTCTAACCATCTTAGCCGCTGAGTGGCTGAGGCAACAGAGCTATTTTTAAAAGGGTTTAAAAAAGTTGGCATTATGATGATTTTATCTATAAAGGCTAACTCATTTAATGCTTTTACAATAGCTTCATGACCAAGATGTGGAGGATCAAAAGAGCCTCCAAAAAGTGCAATAGTTCTCATTTAATGCGAATTATAGCTAAATTTGGTTAAAATAACCGAATTAAA
>Ga0256826_1003077_pt1 | contig 10007 bp, 10 predicted proteins | sample CV79metaG_FD_185975 | JGI IMG/M metagenome (GOLD analysis project Ga0256826, IMG submission 185975) | Hydrothermal vent microbial communities from East Pacific Rise, Pacific Ocean - CV79 | ecosystem: Environmental > Aquatic > Marine > Hydrothermal vents | place: Pacific Ocean: East Pacific Rise... | reverse complement strand
TTTCATTAATTATTTCCTAATCTTGTTTTGTATGGACATCTAGCTGAGGGTAAGGGATAGAGATACCTTTTTCATCAAATGTAAGTTTGACTTTTTCAAGCATATCAAAATGAACACCCCAATAATCAGCAGTATCAACCCATGCACGAAATGTAAAGTTTACACTATTGTCTCCAAGTTCTCCAACACCAACAAATGGCTCTGGATCGGCTAAAACTCTTTCATCATCTCTCATAATTTGTAAAAGTGTCTCTTTAGCAAGTTTTAAATCATCATCATAGCCAATACCAAAAACATGATCAACACGTCTTTTATCTTTCATTGAATAGTTAATAATATTTCCACCAATAATAGAAGCATTTGGAACAATAATAGTACGGTTATCGAGTGGTGCAATTATAGTTGAGAACATATTTACATCTTCAACTGTACCTGTTGCCCCACCAGCAGTTATAAAATCTCCAACTTTAAATGGACGAAAGATTATAATTAAAACTGCTGCTCCAACATTTGCTAAAGATCCTTGAAGTGCTAAACCTATTGCTAGACCGGCTGCACCAAAGATTGCTATAAATGAAGTTGTATTTATACCTAGGGTATTTAATGAAGCTAGAACTACAACAAGCAGTAATATGAAGTAAATTAAACTCTCAGCAAACTCAACTATAGTTGTGTCAACATTTGCTTTTATCATTAGATGTTTTGTCACAGCAGTAATTCTTTTAATTACCATCTTTCCAATTATAAAAATTGCTAAAGCAGCTACTATTTTTAGTGAATATGTACTTATATAAGTTATTACAATATCAGTATATTTTGAGATATCCATGATAAATTCCTTTTATTTTTCGGAATTATATCAAAAGCTATTTAAATTCTTTATCCTCTCTACATGTAGAGCTATTTCTTGATATTTTTTAGTATGTTTTGAGCTTATAGTTTTTAAAATTGGTAAATATTTTAGATAGTTTTTCCAAACTTTCACACTAGCCTCTTGACGACCTTTTTTAATTAATTCAAAAGATACTGCTGCATTTATAAAAGCTTTTAGTAGTTTAACTTCGTCATCCTCTTCAAAACGGCGTGGGAACCAAAGAACTTCTAGGTCTTCATGCGCATCATAAAATCTATGCTCATTAAGTGAAATAATGAAATTCTCAAGTGCCTTAGAGTGTTTAATCATCTTCTAAAACCATCATATTTGTACGCCAATAACCACGACCACCTTTTAAGGATATGCATGGATTATTTGGAAATTTTTCTTTATACTCTTTTAATCTATTTAAAGTAGCTTTTCCAGTATCGCAATAAAATACAAATACAGTTTCTTTGGGCTCATTCTTAAGTTCATGAGGATTGTATATAACTGTATCTGCCTTTGAAATTGGAGATAAAATAGTATCTATTAAAAGAACTTTTATACCTTGTTTTTCAAGTTTTGCTTTATTTTGTAAAAACTCTTTTTGAGTCCATTCATTTGGGTAATTCATAAGATGGATTATATATGAAAAAAATTAGCTTTGCTTTAAAATTTTTAGCTACAATAATGTATGTCTAAAAAGAATAAGAAAAATACTAAAATAAATCAACGAATAAGAAAATATTTTGATGATGATCCTTTTGATGTTGGGATAGATAGAGTAAGTTCAGAAACACTAAGTGAACTGTTCTCAACTCTTGGGATTTACGATATTGAACATAATAAAGATGCTCTTGTAAAAACTGTACGTATGTTGTGGTCTGAAGCCGATAGTGGTTTTCGTCAGGAAATACTCACTTTTTTTGAAGCAAATGGTGAGATATATCTCTCAAGTACTCCAAAAATTCCAAATATTGATAGAGAAGAAAAACTTGATTTAATTTTAGAAGAGTTAGATACTTCTAATGATGAGTCTATTTTACTACATCAATTTTTTGCAGATATTAGAAGTAAAAAAATTACAATACAAAAAGTAGAAAATAAACTAATACATATTCGCTTTGATTTGAAAAAAGAGAGACTTCAAAAAAGTCTTGATGGAATTTTTGATATTGATGATTCTTTTGAGTTTAACGCTTCTATTCATTATTTTTTATACTCACAAAGTTTTTATAAAATCCTTACTTTAAATACTAAAACATACACTTATGAGTATTTGCAAGAAACAGATGAAGATACAATAATAAAAGATGTTATAAAAGAAAAACAAAGAGTTGTTGATAAGAAGCAAGATGAAGTAAATAAGTTTATAGATACTTTAAAAGACCCTCACTCTTATCTAACTCAAAAGCAAATCACTTCTGCCCTTCGTGCATCTCCACCAAAAACTAAAGTTTCATATCCACTTATAAAAGAGGATGTTTTAGAAGAGATTATTTCAAATATACTTGGAAAGATAAAGTTAGAACTTCATGAAGAAGAGGTTTTAATATCTTTAGAACAAAGTACAGAACTTCCATTTTTAGAAAAAAAGCAAGAGTACACTTTAGAGTTACATGTAGAGCTTAATTCTCTTTTACAAGATATTTGGAACTCCGAAGAACTAGACTTTAATTCAGTTATAAATGATGCAAAAGAGGAGTATGAATCACATTTTTTACAAGATTTAAAAATTATTGTAGATGAGTGTAGAACTTACGCAACTTTACTTCATTTAAGTGATGAGGCTCTACATGTAAAAGTATATGCTATTTTACTAGACTTGCTTCCATATTCACTTAGTATTACTCCTAAAATCATACGTAAAACTATAAGAAGATTTATTAAAGTAACTCATGATGAGGTTATAAAACAGCAAAAACAAGCCTTACTTGCTAGAACTATACGGGATTTTAAAAACTTATTTCCTCAAGCTAGAGCGATGAAGAGGAAACTTATTTTACATATTGGTCCTACAAACTCTGGTAAGACTTATCAGGCTATGAAAAGCTTAGAAGAGGCAGATACTGGTTACTATTTAGCACCCCTTAGACTACTTGCCTTAGAGGGTTATGAGAGTTTAAAAGAGCAGGGGATGGATGCCTCACTTATAACTGGGGAAGAGCAAATTTTAAATGAAGATGCGACTCATATTAGCTCAACTATTGAGATGTTAAACTTTGATGTTGATGTTGATGTTTGTGTGATTGATGAAGTTCAGATGATAGATGACCGTGACCGTGGTTGGGCTTGGGCAAATGCTATAATTGGTGTTGCTGCGTCAAAGGTCATTATGACAGGTTCACCAAACTCTAAAGAGGCTATTGTAGCACTTGCTGAGTATCTTGGAGAAGAGTTAGAGATAGTTGAGTTTGAACGTAAAAATCCATTAACTTTACTAGATACTCCAACTGAAATAAAAGATGTGCAAGAGGGAACTGCTATTATTGCTTTTTCTAGAAAAGATGTGCTTAGATTAAAGCAAAAATTTTCACAACATTTTTCTGTAAGTGTAGTTTATGGAAATCTCTCTCCAGAGGTTAGACGAGAGGAAGCTAGACGTTTTCGTGCAGGAGAAACGCAGATACTTGTAGCTACTGATGCTATAGCTATGGGGATGAATTTACCTATAAAAACTATACTCTTTTCAAAAGCTGAAAAGTTTGATGGGATTAGTCAAAGAAATCTTTTACCAAGTGAAATACATCAAATCTCTGGACGAGCAGGGCGTTATGGTTTACATGAAGAGGGTTTTGTTGGTGGATTAGATACAGATGTTTTAAAAATTATAAAAAAGAACTTTTTTAGAGAAGCACACATCATAGATATTCCTTTTAAAGTTATGGCAAATTTAGAACATATCAAACTTGTTGGAAATATTTTAGAAGAGAGTTCTTTACATGAAATACTAAAGTTCTTTGTTAAAAATATGCAATTTAATGGCCCTTTTATTGCCTCTTCACTTGATGATATGCTTGAAGCTTCACAAATTGTAGATAACTATGATTTAGATATAGCTACTAAATATCATTTAGCATGTGCTCCACTTACTTTAAAATCACCCTATATTATAAGTGCATATGAAAATTATTTAAGTGCTTTAGAAAAGAATATGCCAGTATCTTACGTACCACCTCATTTAAATGGTAAATCTGCTCAAACTATGGATGATTTACTTCGTGCAGAGGATATGGTAAAGGAGATTAGTCTTTATCTTTGGCTTTCATATAGGTTTAAAGATTATTTTTCAGATGAGCATAAAGCACGAGTTACACGTGGAATTATTAATAAATATATAGAAGAGTCTCTTCAACAGTCTCAACTAGCAGCAAGGTGTAGAATTTGTCATGTTCCACTTCCTTTAAATTCAAAATATAATATTTGTCAGGCATGTTTTAAGAAAAACTATACTACAAAATCCTCACGTGGATATAGATCAAATAAGAGAGCAAGATAGCTCTCTTTTAGCTTTTAAATTTATCTATACTTTCTTGAAGAGAGTTCGCGATTTTAACAAGTTTTATTAATTCATCTTCAATACTTAAAATACTATCATTATTTGTAGATGAGATACTTTCAATATCACTTATATCTTTGATTATTTCACCAATATTTGAAGCGATTCTTATACTATCTTCTGTCGCCTTATTCGCTACTTTTTGTGTCTTATCTATAGCAGTAGAGGTTACATCTATATTTGATTCAACTGTATCAGATACATCTATAAGACTTTTTATATTTGTTGCATTGACATCCATTTTATCAGATACATCATTGATAGATTGTACGATAGTACCTACACTTATATCTATCTCTGTTAAACTTTTTTGAGTACGTTCAGCAAGCTTACGAACTTCATCAGCAACAACTGCAAACCCACGACCATGTTCTCCTGCTCTTGCTGCTTCAATCGCTGCATTTAAGGCTAAAAGATTTGTTTGTTCAGCTATATCTTTGATGACATCTAAAACATTTTTAACTTGGTCAGCATCTTGTCTAAGTTCTAGTAGTTCGCTAGATAGTTCATTTTCAACTTCAACGAAAGAATTTACTTCAGAACTTAATTGACTTAAAGAAGTTTTAGCGATATTTAGTTCATCTTGAGCTTCTTGAACATTTTGAGTTGTTTCTTTGGATGCTTCTAAACTCTCTTCTAGTAAAGATTGAATATCTAAACTTTTTTCATTTGTTTGTAGAACTATTAATCTCTCTTTTTCTGTGGAATTTTGTATGTTGTGGCTTGATTGAGAAATTTCAGAGGCTATAAGTGAATTTTGTGTCCCTAGAGATTTTATATCATTAACAGTCTCTTGAATCATCTCTATAAATTTATTTACTTCATTCGCTGCATCTCCAAATTCATTGCCTTCTTTTACGGCTAATCTTTTAGTTAAATCTTTGTCCCCACTAACAAGCGATGAAATACGCTTTTTAAGATTATCAAGTGGGTTAAATATCTCACGTGAGAAAAAGACAGAGGCTCCAATAGTAAATAAAATAGATATGATAATAATCCCTATAAGAAGTTCAATTTCTGTTTCTTTGATATCCGCATCATTATTATCTAAAGAAATTACAAGATCCATTGCTCCTAAAACATCACCCTCTTGAGAAGAGTAGTGACATGCTAAACATTTTGTTTGTGCAATCATAGGTTTAATCATTCTAACTGTATGATGAGAGTTTTCATCTGTTTCTATAATTTTTGTTTCTTTTGAGTTTAGAACGCTTTTGATTAGAGTGTCGTTTGTAAAACTCTCATTTGGCGCATATATTTCTTGAACTTTTTTAGATTTATGAATATTTAAAGAGTCAATACCACGTATAGATTGAGCACTTTTTAGAGTCTCTTTAACTATTGTAGAATCACCCATCATCATACTTCCAGTCATAGTTTGAAATATAGATTGGCTTAGCATTAAAAGTGATTTTTGAGTAGTTTTGTTTGATAGATTTTGTAAAGTTGTAGAAAGATAATAGATAGTACCAACTAATCCAATAATACTAAGTGATAATATTGATAAAATCACTTTTGATTTGACAGTTTTAAACATATTGGTCCTTATAAATGTAGCTTATATTAATTTTACACTGTTATTATACATAACAAATAACAACATTAACCTTTCTATATAAGCTTTATATAAAATAATATTAGTAAAATTAATGTATGATTACATAAAAGGATATATTTATGAAAAAAATTATAATTTCAATAATAGCATTATCTACATTGTTATTCTCATTTGACATGGGTGCAATTACAGACTCAGTAGATACAGATAAGGCAATGGCTTCAGTAGATAAAGAAAAGGCAATGGCTGCTGTTTCTAAGGGTACGGATATGACAAGTGATGATGTTAAAGAGAGTGTAGATGCTGATAAAGCAAATGATTCTGTAGATAAAGCTAAACTAATGAAAGCATTTTACTAGTTTACATTGTATAGATTATAAGTTCAATTGCTTCTAATAACTTTTCGTTAGTAATCTTGTTAGTGTTAGCGTAAGCTAAAGCTGCGCCAGCACCAACCCCCTCTTTAGCTTCACCCTCATCATATTTTTTTAGTATAGGTATCTCTGTATTTTCAAAAGAAAATTTAGTATAAATTGCGTGTGGTGTGTAACTTAATTTTGTAAGTATATTTTTTATATCTGAGTTTTTATCTTTTGCTACCCACATAGTAGTAGCTAGTGTAATGTTATCGTGTTTAACACGCATTAGCACATCTTCTCTAAGTGCATCAGCTATAAGTAAGCAAGCTGCCATTTGAGTTCCACCAGCTAAGACTATGTGAAATCTTCTTGAAGCAGATAGTATAAATCCAGCACAAAATATCAGCATATTATCACTTACAATACCTAACTTTTCAAAATTTGTCATATTGTCATTTGTAAGTGAAAGGGCTTTATTTATGGTTTCATCTCTTACTCCATTGGGTACAGATAAAAAGCTAGAAGAAAAATCATTTTTACAATCATAACCAAGGGCTAAAGCAGTAGCTGTGGCGGTTGTTGTTCCACTTGGGGTACTTTCTCCTAGTATGATGTAATTTCCTTTTAGTTCATACTCTTCACCAAATTTCATACCCTTAGCAAATACACTCTTTGCATCAATGTCTGCTCCATCAGCTATGCTTTTTGATGGCTTTATACCAAACTCTCTACATGTAGAGCTTTGTGGAGTTAGTTCTAAACCTAGATTTAAAATTTCTATGTTAGAGAATGGGTTTAAGTTATGAACTGCCCTAGTTATGATAGCTGGAGTTGGTACACCAGTTGGAGTCTCTGCTAATTCACCTATTGAGAACACTTGTTCATTTATTATAAATTCAGCATCAAGAGTTGGAGTTAGGGGGATTTTACCAGGGATTCCTGCTTGAGTTATTCCATCTATTTCGCAAGTTCTTGTAACACTAGCCGCTAGTAAAAAATCAGCCTTTCCATCAGGTAATGAGTCTATTTTATCTGTAAATATATTATAAGATTGCATTTTTAAAATCTCCATCTTTTGTGTCGTAGTGTATAGGTTTGGCATGTTGTACTTTTATGCTAAAAGCTTCTTCTAAAGATATCTTATGAATTATACTTAGAAATACTCTAATAACTCCAGCATGGGTAATTACTAAAATATTATTTTTTTCAAGTGATGGAAGGTACTCTAAAAAGAAAACTCTGATTCTCTCTATATACTCTTCGTAATCTTCCCCATCAAGTGCTTTTATCCATTGCAAAAAGTTTTCATATTTTATCTCACCTAAAGCAATAATCTCATCAAACTTCATACCCTCATGCTTACCCCATGATTTTTCACGAAGTTTATCTGTATAGATTATATTCTCTACATGTACAGAGTGTTTGATGCTTTGTTTTGCACGATAAGTATCTGAGCAAAAAACAGAATCAAATTTGAAGAGATCTAAAAGTTCACACATCTCTTTTGCTTGAACCTCTCCAGTTTTAGATAAGCCTATCTCATTATGACCATTGTAACAATTATTATAAGTTTCGTCAACTCGGGCATGTCTAACAAGTGTTAGTCTCATAAAGCAAATCCTAAGAGAATCATGTTTAATAATATTAATTCTGTTACTTCAATACTAAACCCATAAATATCTCCAGTAAAACCACCATAACGCTTGATGAAGAAATTTTTAATTAGCCATAAAGTTATAAGTGAGATTAAAATAAGTGTAGATGCTGAAAAAGAAATAGTTAAAAATACTGAGTATATAATAGCTATAATTACATGAGTTTTACTTAGTTCCTCTTTAGCTAAAGAACCCATCCCATTTGGGCTAACATAAGGGTAGTAGTAAATTGCGAGAACAGCATTTAATCTTGATAGCATTAAAACAATTGGTAAAAGATAAAAAGCTTCAAATGAGGCAATAGTTGAAGCTTTTAAAATTAAAAATGTAACCGTAAAAATCATACCCATTCCACCAGTATTTGGGTCTTTCATAACTTCTAAAGAACGCTCCTTATTTACAAAAAGTCCATCTACTGTGTCTGAAAATCCATCAAGATGAAGTGCTCCAGTTAAAACTATCCATAAAGTAAAGATAATTATGCCTACATGTAGGGGTGTAAAATATGGAGTTAAAATAAAGTGGGAAAAGTATAAAATAAGTCCTAGTAAAAAACCTACAAGTGGGTAACTCATAACAGCATAGCCGTTAATTCCTTTAAAAAAATCATGAACTTTAAAAAATGGGATGATAGTTAGCATAGATACTGCTAATGCGAAGCCTTTAAAGAAGTTTATCATTTTATTTTTGTACTTATTCCAGCAATTGTATGAAAAACTTCATCACAACTACTAGCTATTAGTTGTGATAATTTTCCACTAATATCTACAAATTCACGAGCTAGTTTATTCTCAGGTATGATTCCAGCACCTACATCATTTAAAACAAAAACTATGCTTTTTTTAAGTTTTAAAACTTGCTCTAATTCTCTTTTCATATCATCAAAATTAAAGTCATGATAAAGCATATTGTTTATCCACATACTGACACATTCAACTAACACAATATCTCTACATGTAGAGATACTTTCATATAGTTTTAATGGTTCTTCAATAGTGATAAAGTTATTTTTACGCTGGAGTTTATGCTCTTGGATTCGCTCTTTCATTCCATCGTCAATAAACTCTGTTGTAGCTAGATATATAGGCTTTTTTATAGCACTTTTTATAGTATATTGTTCAGCATTAAAAGATTTTCCGCTTTTAATACCACCAATAAAGAGAGTTTTTTTTAATTCCATATTTAAAAATTATTTTTCATAGGCATTGCCTTTTATGGAAGCACATATATTATCAATATTATTTTTATTCATAATACCCTCTAGATTACTTGACCCAGATAGGGAGGATGAAATATGAATCTCATCTTCTGCAGATATTACAATAGTTGGTATTAGTATATTTTCTTCTTCCATAAATAATAATATTTCAGAGCTTATTCCATCAAGTAGGAAAAAGTCTAATATTAAAAAGTCATATGTATTGTTTGTAAGTAAATCTTTTGCTTTATTAACTGTATCTGTAAATGTTAAATTCACGCTATCTTTAAGATGTTCAGCTAGTATTTTTTGGTAACTTGTAGAGTCTTCAACAATTAAAGCTTTTCTCGCATTGTCAGGGGCTTCATTTATAGAGTAAGTAGTTGATTTTACTCTGTGTGTTGGCATACTTATGTAAAATGTAGAACCTTCATTTTCTACACTTTCCACCCAAATTTTACCACTGTGTAAGTCTTCTATGATTTTTTTACTAATCATAAGACCTAGTCCAGTACCTTGTTGTTGTTTTTGGTAACTACTATCTATTTGAGAAAAAGCTTGAAAAAGTTTAGATATAGATTTTTTTGATAAACCTATTCCATTATCTTTAACTTCAAATTTATATGAGTGAGAATCGTAATCGTAAATTATGTTTAAACTAACATCTCCACCTTCATTTGTAAATTTTATAGCATTTGTTAGTAAGTTTATTAGCACTTGTTTAAAAAGTTTTTCGTCAATATATAGATTTAATGATACTATTTTTGCTAAGTGAAGGTTTATATTTTTTTTCTCAGCAAGAGGTTTTACAAACATTGAAAC
>Ga0256826_1003076_pt1 | contig 10013 bp, 8 predicted proteins | sample CV79metaG_FD_185975 | JGI IMG/M metagenome (GOLD analysis project Ga0256826, IMG submission 185975) | Hydrothermal vent microbial communities from East Pacific Rise, Pacific Ocean - CV79 | ecosystem: Environmental > Aquatic > Marine > Hydrothermal vents | place: Pacific Ocean: East Pacific Rise... | reverse complement strand
ATCCCTTTGCCCCTGTTACTAATCTCTTCTCTAGTAAATAAAAATATATGAAAAATGATAATGGTAAAAATATGAATATGAACTCGTAGCTGTTGAAGAGCATTTATCTGTTATTTCCAGTTTGATTTTTTTAGGTTATTTATATAGTCCTTAATTTTTCTTTTTGGTTTCCAACCTAGAGCTTCTGTTTTTGCACTTATAACATCAGCAATCATTCTATTTCCAGCTCTCTCAGGTAACATTTCGATATCGCCACCAAACATTTCAGCTATTTCTTTAATACTATATGCTTCACCACTGCCAATACCAAATTCATCACCATAACCATCTTCTCCAACAAGAACAAGACCATCAATAATATCATCAATATGAGTAAAATTTCTTTTTTGAGTTCCAGGGCTAACAATTGTGAGATTCTCAGAATTTTTCTTTTTTTCTTTAAAAAGAGCAATTAAAGTTGCATATTTACCTGTTTGAATTTCTCTTTCGCCATAAACATTATAAAAATACGTGATTGCAAAAGGAACATTAAACCAAGCCCCATAATTCATAACTAACTCAGTATTCGTAGCCTTTGTCCAAGCATATGGAGAAGCTGATCTTCCAAGACCTCCATCACCAAATTTTGTTGAACTTCCTGCATAAAGAATTTTACATCCAGCTTTTCTAACAAACTCTAAAACGGCAAATATTCCATCTTTATTATATTCCCAAACTTTTTCTATATCCCCAAAACTTTGCTCTACTCTTGAATACTCACCTAAGTGATAAACCATGTCTGGATTAAAAGGAATGAGTGAAGATATATTTTTTGTACTTCCTTTTATGTAAGTTACATTCTTTACATGATTGTTTTCACTGCCTGTAAAATAGTTATCTAATGAATAAATTTCATAATTTTTATTTTGAGCTAATCTTTCACAAAGGTGAGAACCTACAAAACCTGCTCCACCAGTAATTAAAATGCGTTTTTTCATTAACAACCTTTATTTAATTGATGCGATTATAGTAAAAATTTGATAAAACGCTGATTAGTCTATTCTTTTATATGTAGCTTAGGGTAAATTCTAATAAGCCAATCACTAACAGCTAAGGCAGAATCATATTCTTTGTCACATTCTTTTTGAATTATACTTTTTGCTTTTTTATGTTGAAATGCACCATCATTTGACATAATTATTCCTGAATCATTAAATCCACAGTGACGAATGTTATTATTAAATAAATTTTTACCAACAGATATATAGTTTACATTAGAAAGAGTTTGGTTATAAAGAGTTGCAAAAAGGTCCTTGTGCGAACCAGCAGTTAAAGTATTAGTATTCTGTTTTCTTATTGATTTTGGTGCATATATATACAAAGGAATTTTTTTAGATGTTGTAATTGGATCTTTATATCTTATTCTTCCTTCTATTGTATTATTATCAGCAGTTATTGCAACGACAGTTTTATCTTTTAACTTACTAGATTTAATATTGTCCATAAATTTTCCAGCCATATCAAGAGCATATTGATAATCATATAAGCGTTTTTGAATAAGCTCTTCATCTCCAACCATTTTCTTTTTTAATGATGCACTTGGTATTAGTGAATTTGATTTATAACTTTTTGGTATCTTAAAAGGTGGATGATTATTAGTTGTTAGTAAAAATATAAATTGAGGTTTTTTTGAATTTTTAAGTAATTTTATTACATAATCATAAGAATATTGATCAAATAATCCCCAGTCATGAGATGAAGTTTGTGGATTTATATCTAAACTAGAGGCTATATCCATTTTACCTACTTGAGTTTGAAATCCTTGTTTAGACATAAATTTTCCAACATTACGCCATTTTAAATCTCCACCATAAACAAAAGTTGTTTCATACCCTGCTTTTTCATATACTTTTGCTGCTGCTTGAGAAAAAGATGTATATTGATATTTACTTTGTCCTATTGAGGTTGAATTTGGTCTGGCTGTTATATTTAAAAGTGTTGGTTCTAAAGAAACTATTGTTCCATTGGACGCAGATATAAAGTTAGTAAATAAAGTATCTTCGTCAAAGTGTTTTTTTAATCTTCCAAGTATATTAAATGTATTACTTTGGTATCTTGTTATTGGAAGACCAAAACTTTCTACCATTACAACAACAACATGTGGTTGTAATCTTTCTATTTTATTATTATTTGGTACTGTATAAGTAATAGATTTTATATAATTACTATTTATGTCAACATTAGTACTAGTTAAATAAGAAAAAGCTTGATTAATTTTTCCTTCGTAATGAGTGGATTTTATTAAGTTATAATTTCCAGATTTACTTTTTTTATAAAGCTTTGTTGCTTTTATAAATGCTAATACACCGTTATTTGAAAGCTCATTAATAAATTTATACTTTGAAATATCAGGTGTCATTTTTGATAAAGGTTGCAAGCCAAAAGTTCCTCTAACAATAATAATATTTAAGAAAATAATAAAAATAATAAAAAATAGTTGAATAAGTATATTTAACTTATAGGTAGACCCACTAATACGTTTTTTGGTTAAATGCTGTATTGTTAAAAATAATATAGTTATATATATAAAGCTAAAAATTGATATTAAGACGATGTTATAGTTAGCCTTCATAGTTTCCCATAAAGCAGCTGTGTCATCATCTAAAACACCATAGACCATCAAAGTAGTATGTTCATTGAAAAATGAAAAATATCCAAAGTCAATAGCTATTAAATAAGATGCAAAGATGTAAAATAAAAACAAATAATATGATATGTATTTTTTTGATTTATCTATTAAATTTGGTTTCTTAACTAACCATAAAATAATGATAAAAATAGTTAATGGAGCTTGAATATATCCAATTACAATAGCGTCTAATCTTATACCTAATATAAAAGCATTAATTAAATCAGTTAATGGATAAGTAGACGCAGAAAATTGAAAATAAAAAAGAATTCTAAAAGATGACATTAGTAATAAAAAGATAAACTGTACAAGAAGTACTCTTTTAAGTAGTGCTACACTGTTTGAAAATGATAGATGTGATATGTCTATATTATTCATTCCTCTAGCATACCTGAAAGTCGTTGGTACTCTAGGGAGTTTTCTATTAACTCTTTATGTGTACCTCTTGTGATAATTTCTCCATCTTTAAATACAAGAATTTGATCAGCATGTTCTACCGTACTTAATCTATGTGCAATGGTAAATGTGATTTTGTCTTTTGTATAATCTTCTATAGCTGATTGTATACGTTTTTCACTTTCGTTATCAAGGGCAGATGTAGCTTCATCAAAAATAAGTAAAGAAGCATGTTTATAAATAGCTCTTGCAATAGCTATACGTTGTCTCTGACCACCAGATAAATTTGCTCCAGATTCATGCATTTGAGTATAAATACCATTTTCTAGTTCTATAGCAAATGTATATGCGTCTGCAAGTTTAAGTGCTTTTATAACTTTGTCTTCATCTACTTCTTCACCATAGGCGACATTTGAAGCTAATGTATCTTGAAATATATATACACGTTGTGATACTACAGAAATGTGGTGCCGTAGAGATTTTTGTGTAAAGTTTTCTATATTTTCATTATTTATTAAAATTTCACCTTCACTCATATCATAAAATCGGAGAATTAAGTTTACCAATGAACTTTTTCCTCCGCCACTATCTCCTACTAAGGCTATGTTTTGCCCAGCTTTTGCTTCCAAGTTTATTTTTTTTAGTGCAAGTTTTTCATCATAGTGTAGATGAACATTTTTAAATTTAACACTTGTGATATCTTTAGATAATGTTTTGTTCCCATCTTTGATTTCATTATCTAAATCAAAAATCCAAAAAACACGTTCCGTAGCTGCAACTGAATCTTGAATTTTTCCATATATAGAACTGATTCTTCGAATAGGTTGAAAAATTAAACCAACTGCAGTCAAAAATGCTGTAAAGTCTCCTACTGTCATATTGTTAGCATAGACTTCTTGACCACCAATATAAATAACCATAGCTAATCCAGCTGCTCCTATAATTTCCATTAATGGAGATACTAAAGCATTTGTATAAACGGCTTTCATATTTAATTTAAAAAAATGCCAATTGTCTTTACTAAAACGTTCAATTTCAAAATCTTCTGTAGCATTTGCTTTAATAACTTCGTTGTTGTTAAATACTTCTGATAGTCTTGATACAACATCTGCATTTTTTTCTTGAGAACTATGTGAAAGTTTTTTTAAGCGTTTTGCTATCCACATTAAAGGGTAGATAGTAATTGGCATTACTACTAGTGAATAAAATGCGAGTAAAGGGTTTAACCATATTATATATGTTAGCAAAGCTATTACGGTTAAGATACCTTGTACTAAATCAGGAAGCATGTTAGATACAAAGTATTGAATTCTTAGTATATCACTTGTAACTCTTGAAATAAGCTCACCGCTTCTATTTTGAAATAAAAATTTCATATCTAAAGATATTATTTTTTTTAAAAATTCTTCTCTAATTCTACTTATTATATGTAGTCCAGTATATTGCATAAATACAGTTTGAATATAAGCACCTAAAGCTTTAGTTGTATATATCCCAATTAAGCCAAAAGGTATTAGCAACAGCATTTCCGGATCTTTATCTATGAACATGTCATCGATAATCCATTTCATAATATGGGCTGTTGCTGCAGTGGAAGAAACCATTAAAATGATTCCAATTAATACAAAGACATAGTAAAGTTTGTAATCTTTAAAGTAAGGTATATATCGTTTAAATGATTCTTTCAAAAAAAACTCCAAAATAATATTGAAAAGAAAAATACCATAAATTCGATTAAAGCCAGCTATACCTATTCACACATAGTGCACATTATTTATGTATATAATAAAAAGATGAGAGAGGTATATATGTATAAATTTTTTATTATATTAATGCTATTAATTTCAAATAGTTTTGCAGTAGATACCCAGAAAGACATTTTTCAATATTCTAGTGTACAAGTTAGCAATAATATTAGCTTTTATGCTGCAAAGATTGATTTTAGATATCTTGGTGATGAAAATACGTATTCTGCAGGCTTATTGATTCATGATATAAAAAAGAAATCTGTAAATTTTGGTTTTGGTTATGCAAAGTCCATTATCTTTAATGATTCAACAAGCACTATTAGTCTTATTCAAAAAAATTTTAAAAATTACGAATCGATATTGTTTTTTATGAATTATCATTTTTAAGATGCTATAATCAGTTTTATAAAGGGAAAATTATGAAATATGGGTTAATGATAATGATCGTTCTTGGACTTGGTCTACAAGCTGATTATGTAAAAAAAACTATAGCTGTTTGCTCTAACGAGTCTGCAGTAGAAGATTTAAGAAAACATTCAAAAGATCATTTAGTAGAAAAAGGTGGTTTAGAACTAGAACTTTGGTTAATGAATCATGATTGTAAAATTATAGATAAAAAAACAAAGATTACAGTTTTAGATTATAATGGAAAAAAAGAGTATCTTTTAAAAGTAAAACTTGATAAGACTGGTGAAGTGGTTTATACTTTAAATAAAGGTATTCAAGTAGAGCAACCAGGACAGAAAAACGTAATTTTTAAATTTTAATGACAAAATAATAAGATGAATTCAAAAATTTCTAAATATATTTTAGGCTTTTTTGCCATCTTTTTTATACTTGCACTCTCAATAAAACCACTTTCTATCTACATGATTGAAATATATTTGTCGGATTTACTAAAAACTGAGGTTCAAATTGTTAGTTTTGATTTGAATAGCATAGAACTAACCGCGAGTATAAAATCAAAAAGTAATATTGCTACTTTAAAAGTTATAAAAATATATCCATTAGAAGCAAATTTGACTTATAATGGAAATGCAGATGCTTTTAGTATATATCATCCTGTGCATGCGAAATCATATTTAGATGCAAAAATATATTATGATGAATTTTTAAAAATTGAAGGTACTTTATCTGCTTATAAATCAAAATCAAAGTTTTTAGTTCAAGAAGAGATAAAAGACTGGTCTGTAAGTGCAAATATTTTAGATTTAAATCTTACACAGTTTCAAAAAGAAAATAATTTACCAGAAATTGCCTCAGGTAATATAAATGCAGATATTTATTTTCACACTACAAATGACTCACATATAAAAGCTTTTTCTAAACTATTGAAGATAAAAAATACCAATTTAAATGATTTTAAGATTAATATTACTGATATACAACAAAATATACTTGCTAAAGCTTCTTTTAAATCAAAAACAATAAATTATAAATCTATATGGCTTAAATATAATAAAACAACAAATAAATTTAAAAGTAAACTAGAATTAAATTATAAAAATAATGAGATAAATATAAACCTTTCTGGTGAAAATAAAAAAATATCAGTTTTAGCTAATGCAGATATAAACATTGATAACTCGACTATACAGATGCTGAATTTCAAATATGATTTAAATACTAATAATCTTGAAACTGATTTAAACTTGCATCTAAAAAAGTTACAAAAGTATAAAATATTAAATAAGTTACTTAAGGTAGATTTATATGAAAACTTAGACGCTTTGGCAAAAATAAAAATTGAAAATTCCAATATATTTGTCAATGTTGAAACTAAAAGCTTTGGAGGTTTAGTAGATGTTTCATATTTAAATGAAGTATTGATGTATAAGGCTAAAAAGGTAAATTTGAAAAAAGTTTTTACTTTGTTTGGTGTAAGTGAAAATATAAATTCAACTTTTGATTTAGATGGTAGTTATAAAAAAGATAATATAAAAATAAATGCTAGCACGAAATTACTCGAGATTGATGAAGTTAAGATAAAAAATATTAACTTAAATACTTTTGGAAATATAGATAATCTGAAGTCAAAAATATCTTTAAAAACAGAATATGCAGATATAAAAGAAGCTAAGATAAATATTGAAAATTTAAAAGATATAAATATAACGGCAAATATTAAGACAAAATACTTAAAAGATAACTTGCATCTAAACTCCAAATTTGTTTATAAAAAAGAATTTAGCCGTATTTATTTAAAACTTTTTTCAGATGAAATTGAATTATTAGTATCAGACGCAAGCTATAAAAATAATATTTTAAAAGCAAACTATAGTTCTATTATTAAGCCAAACCTTTCTACATTAAAGACTAACTTACATATAAACGGAAACATTTTATATAATAAAAATATAAATATATCTGCAAACTCAAAAGATTTTGGGGGTATGGTTAGTTTAAAATATTTAGACGATAAGATTAAAGTCAAAGCAAAAGATATTAGTCTACACAAACTTCTTGTTCAAACTAATCAAAATTATTATGCAAGTGGTGAATTTGACTTAGATGCAGATGGAAGTTTTAAAAATTTAGATTTTATATTTAGAAGTTCAAATTTAAATCTAGATAAAAATGAACTAGGTATAGATGAAAATATAACAGCCTTAATTAAGGGGAGTGTTAATGAACATAAGCTTAGTCTTCACTCTTTTATTTATAATAGATATATAGATGCTAAAAAAGGAAGACTAGATTATAGTTTTAAAGAAAAAAAGATGCAGTTATCTTTTCCTCTTTCTATAAAACAAAAAGGTAATAAACTTGATATTGTGTTGGATGCTAATGTTGCCCTTTTAGATGAAATAAAAGCCGATGTCTTAATAAAACAAAAAAATGATAAATTATATATAAAAGATATTACTATAAAAGATAAAGATATAAAGGCAACTATTTTCTTAGATATAGGTGAGTTAAATGTGTATAAAAATTTTATTGATTATAGTTTATATGGAAAATTACATGTAAATGGTAAATATGAAAAAGATATTGAAAGTTCAAATTTATTTTTAAAAACGGATTCTTTTGGAGGTAGTACAAAAATTAAATTAATTGATGATAATTTATATGTAACTATGAAAAATATAACTGTTTATAAACTTGGTATTTTACTAAAGCATGATTCTCTTTCAACAGATGGCTCTTTATATGCAGACTCAAAATATAACTTTAAAAAAGAAAATGGATATTTAAATGTAAGTGCTAAAGATGTAAAGTTAAAAGGTGTGAATATTGACCAGTCTTTACAAGAGTTACAAGATATACTTGGATTAAACTTGTATGCCATGGGAAAATCGATTTATAACAAAAGAAAACCAAATTTTGAAGAAAAACAGTTAAGTACACATATAAATGAATTTGAATTTGATGTGGATATTACACCTAAAATTATTATTTCAAAAGATATTGCTATGTCAACAGATATTTCACGTTTTGCAGTTAATATGAAGCTTAAACGAAATGGAGATATTAAAGAGTTTGAACTTGCCATATTAGATAAACAAGCTTGTGCAATAATTAAGCAAAATCTAAATGGAAATATAAAAAATCCTAAGTTAATTAACACTAAAGGTGCCACAGTTATAGTCTTAGGTACAGCTCCTAAAGAGATACTTAAAACTGGTGGAAAAATAGTAGATGCCGGAGCAAGTTTTATAGACTCAACAGCTTCATATATATTAAAAAAAGCATTAAAAAGAGAAAAACAAGTAACCTTTTTGAATGATACTCTTACTAAGGGGGAAAATGTTTTTTCTATAGGAAAAGATATGATAGTAAGTGGTACATGTAAAGCTTTTTATAATGGACAAGTTAAACATCCAAGTGAAAAATAGGAGGTATAATGAAAAAAATAATTTTAATAGGTGTTGTTTTACTAGCATTAACTATTGTGGCTTTGAAGCCTGAAAATAAAGATGTAAAAAGCAAATTTATTGAAGAAAATGCAACAGTACTGGCTTTTGGAGACAGTTTAACATATGGAGTCGGATCTCATAATAAAGCTTATCCTATGTATTTGCAAATACTTATAAAACGAAATGTAATTAATGTGGGCATCCCTGGAGAAATTTCAAAAGATGGACTTCAAAGATTACCTGTATTTTTAAGAACTTATAATCCTAATCTTGTAATTTTATGTCATGGTGGAAATGATATTATAAGAGGACTTTCAAAAGATAAGCTTATAAAAAATTTAAAGCAAATGATACATATAATTAAAAAAAGTGGTGCACAAGTTTTATTAGTAGCTGTTCCAAATTTTAATATGTTTAATTTTAAAACTGAAAGTTTATATAAAGACTTAGCCTCAGAGGAAAATATTTTATATGAAGGACATATTTTAGAAAAAATAGAAAATGATAAAACTTTAAAAAGTGATAGAATTCATCCAAATACTAAAGGATATGAATTAATGGCCAAGTCATTTTATCAAATATTAAAAGAACATAATATAATTTAAGTTAATGTCCTTATAAATAAGATACAATGAATAAATTCAAAGTTTAGGGAGTTAACATGGATAAAAATAATTTGCTTAAACTTATAAGAGATAATCGAGAAAAGTATACTTCTATAATTGATAGATATATGCAAGATTTTGTATATAGAAGTAAGAGATATGAACAGCATTTTTCATTAAGTATAGGTCTTTGTGATTTTGATACAGACTTAAAGTCATTTGAAAGTTTTATTAGACAAACAGATAAGTTTATAATATTAGAAGATAATATGTGTTGTGTTATCTTAGACTGTGCTCCTTCATGTAGTGGCCTTAAAGCTGCAAATAATATGCTCGCAGGTTTTCAAAGCCGTTACTTTTCTAAATCTCTTTTTTCAAGTGTTGTTAGCTCTGATGAAAAAAAAGAGAATTTACAGATGATAAATGAGTTGTTCTATATTTTAGAATATGCAATAAATAATAATATGGACAATACGGTAGTAGATTCTGAATCTATGCTAGATTAGAATAAAAACTTGTATTAATAAGACTATTTCTTTCTTTTTCCTGTTCCCATTTTATAGTTTTTAGCTCTGGTTCATTAGCAAAGTCTTTGACATAACCCAAGCATAAATAGGCAATTAATTTATTTTTTCCTGTAATTTGTAATGTTTTTAAAACAGTTGAAGCATCTAATATACTAACCCATCCCAAGCCAATATTTAATGATCGTGCCATTAACCACATATTTTGTATGGCA
>Ga0256826_1003075_pt1 | contig 10013 bp, 7 predicted proteins | sample CV79metaG_FD_185975 | JGI IMG/M metagenome (GOLD analysis project Ga0256826, IMG submission 185975) | Hydrothermal vent microbial communities from East Pacific Rise, Pacific Ocean - CV79 | ecosystem: Environmental > Aquatic > Marine > Hydrothermal vents | place: Pacific Ocean: East Pacific Rise... | reverse complement strand
CAAGGCGGTGTAGCTATGAGAAAATCACACTTCTTTTTTTGTGAGGCTTGTAAAACTTTTCTAAAGACCTCATCATCTGTTATATCACCCTGAATTGTCTTACACTGAGGATGCATCTCTTTATGAAATTTTGCACGATTCTCTAAAAGCTCATTTGCTACAACTATTTCAATATTGTGGTTTTTAATGTAGGTCTCAGCTATCCCTACATTTGCAAAAAGAGAAACACCTTTTATCAATTAAGTGCTCCAACATAAGCTCTCACCTCAGCATCTATGGCAAATACATCTTCAACACTTTTTGGCAGTGTTGTAAACTTATTAAACGCCATAATGATCTGCTTACTGATGTCCATAAAACCTATCTCTCTATTTATAAACTTCTCTATAGCTGCTTCATTTGCAGCATTTACTACAACTCCACGAGCAGGTTGTGCTAGCAATTCATCTTTTATAGCCCAGATTGGGTATCTGTCAGTTGTGATTTCACGGAACTCTAAACTTCCAACTTTAAGCAGATCAACATGACCTAAGATATTTTCATTCATCTTTTCATCAAGTGCATAGGCTATAGGAAGTTGCATAGAAGCATGAGCAAAGTGAGCTGTAGTTGAGCCATCTTTAAAGTCTATAAGAGCATGGATTAAGGATTTTGTCTCGATAATAGCATCATAGTTTCCTTCACCAAAAAGCCAACGAGCTTCTAAGAGTTCAAACATTTTATTTACCATAGTTGCTGAGTCTATAGTTATCTTCTGACCCATTGACCAGTTTGGATGTTTTTGAGTGTCTGCCAAAGTAGCATTTTGAAGTTTTTCTATGTCCCAGTCACGAAATGCCCCACCACTTGCAGTGATAAGCATCTTACTCACTTCTCTATCTTGAAGAAGGTACCAAAGACCAAAGTGTTCACTATCTATAGGCTGAATCTTACTCACATCTATAAAAGCACCACAAGCAACTAGTGACTCTTTATTTGCTAGTGCTACCTTCTTGTCACACTCCAAAGCTTTAAGAGTTGGACGAAGCCCTAAAAAGCCTACAAGAGCATTGACTACTAACGAGCTCTGAGAGTTCTCAATGGCGTTTAATATCGCCTCTTCTCCTGCCTTAACATTAGTGTGCTGTACTCTTGCTATATCTGCTTCATCAGCGATAACAACAAGTTTAGGATTGTGAGTTTTTATCTGCTCATTTAAAAGCTCTATATTTTTACCACAAACCAAAACCTCAACAGCAATGTTAAACTTTTTAGCCACTATAAGTGTATTTACTCCAATAGAGCCTGTTGAACCTAATAAAACCAAACTATACTAATCCTCTTAAAAGAACAAGCATCACGATTCCACCAAAAAGGTACCCATCTATGCGGTCTAAAATTCCACCGTGACCCGGTAGTAAATCTCCACTATCTTTTACACCAGCAGAACGCTTAAGTGAAGACTCAAATAGGTCACCGAAAATAGAGCTAACAGCTACACCAAAAGAGATAAGAAATGCCACACCAAGGTCAACGATAGGAAGACCAAAGAACATACCACCGATGGTAGCAACTGCTACACCACCAACAACACCTTCCATAGTTTTATTAGGACTTGTCTCACAAAAAGGAGTTTTTCCTATACTCTTACCAACAGCATAAGCTCCAACATCAGTAAGTGCTACGATAGCAAGTAACCAAAGAAGAGATAAAACACCATACTCTTGGTACATAGTAAACATAAAGAGTATACCAGCAGTTGGATAGATAAAAGGGAAGAAATCTTTCCACTCTACATCTTTGTTAAACGCCACTGCACTAGCATATGCAACACCTGCTAAAACAAAAAGATCATCACCATAAGGATAGATTCCAGCTAAAAGCCAAACGCCAATAGCAAAAGGAACAAGCCCATCATTATCAACTTCAAAAAGTTTAATAGCCTCTTTAAAGGCTAAAAGGTAAACACCACCAAAAACAAGCCACATAAGAAAAAAATTATCTATAAAGCCTATGACAAATAGAGCTGCCAAGAGTGCTAAACCTGTTGTTATTCTCTCACTGTGTTCACCAAACATACTCATAAAAAATCCTATTATTATTGTAATTTTATAATTATATCTAATTAGAGTTTAATCTCTAACAATATAACTCTCCTCGTCTAAGAGTTCTTTGATAATACTCTTGTTATACTTATTCATATAATGAAGTCAAGGGAGATAGAGATGAATAGAAACATAACTAAATTAGCTGTAGGTATATCTACTATTTTACTAATGAGTAGCTCTGCCCAAGCAGGCTATACGATTAAAAATAAGATCAATGATACAGACACAAAACTCTCTATATTTGGTTTTTCACAACTTGAAATGCGCGGGGGTGAAGGTTCTGCAATAAAAGATAATGACAGTGCTATCTCATTTCATGCACAACGTATTCGTTTAGGTTGGAAATACAGTGCAGGAAAAATTCGTTCTAAGGTATTTTTAGACTTCAATCAAAATAGTGCTGCAAATAAAACCACCGATGCAGGAGGAGCATCAGGAATAGGTGTTCCAGACAACATAAAAGATGCATTTATCGCTTACAACTATGATAAAGCTTTTACTCCTAAAATGGGTGTTATTAAGATGCCTCATGGTATGAGTTTTACAATGCCTGGATGGAATCTTGACATCGCTGAACGTGGACTAGATAAAAAGCTTGTTCTTGAGCGTAACCTAGGTCTTATGATCTCTGGTCGCGACATCGGTTTTGGAAATTATGCGAAAGTTAATGGTTACGAGATGGGACATGAGAGGGCTTGGAAAGGTTTTGGTTATGACATAATGGTAGCAAACCAAGCAGGTCGTAGTGCTGCTGTTACAAATGCTAAAGAGGGAAATGGAAACTCTTATGCCGCTCGTGTTATGTTTGACTGGACAGAAGTTTTTCACCTCGAAGCATCAGCCGCTATGTCAGAGAATGCTGGTGGAATTGATGGACAGACTACATACTCATATGTAGCTCTCAATGGAACAATTCCAGCTGTAAAGTTAACTGCAAATACATCTAACTACTACTCTTATGACATTGGTTTTGATTCTAGTTTTATGGATGGAGGAAATGTTAAAGCAGAGTATATCTATGCTCATAATGTTAAAGGTAAACAAGATCATGATGAAACTGCTCTTAGTCTAAGTGCTCAGTATGCTATTAACAATGTATATGAACCAACTATTAAGCATATTCAAGGTTCTGAAACAAGTGGAACGTCAGCACAGACACATAACCTAGGCAATACCTACTTAGGGTTAAATATCTATCTTGAACCTTTTAATGCCAAAATGGATAGAAACTCTAAACGCAATCGAAATGCACATAAACTTGTTCTTAACTACATAGTAGCAACAGGTGACACAAGTACTTGGGCACCTACAGCAGGTGGTGGTTATAAAAAAGATGCTTGGATTATGCAGTGGCAGGTTAAGTTTTAACGACTTAAAAGAGAGTGTTTTTAAACTGTAATATCTAATTTATAAACACTCTCCTCTTCCTCATCACTCTCTTCATCTTCTTGTTTTTCACTTCTTTCTGTCTCTCTATCTGCTTCGTCACGAGTATGTTCTCTATCTTCATCTACTTCCTGATTCTCTTCAGTAGGACGAACTTCTAAGACTTTTTCATCTTTTTCGTTTACAGCAGCTTGTGCAACCATATTTTGAAAGTCAACACGGTTATTATGAGCATTTGCAGCCGAAGAGGCTACAGGAGTCATCTGGTTTGTAAAAATAGCACTTCCAATAGGTCCAACAGCCACAACTAACTCCTCGTATCTATCTCTATAGTTTTGTACTTATTATAAAGGACATTTGCACCACTCTGAATGGTCACTTCTCTACGAGGAGTATAATCGACCAAATACTTATCTTTTGAAGTTGTTGTAAAATCTACACAGAGTCTTGCAGCACTTTTTATGATATTTTCAGGCAGGTTTTGCTTATCTGTTGTGATGATAACATGACAAGATGGTTGCTCTTTAAGATGAAGCCAAACATCTTTTGCACGAGCATTTTTAAGAACTTCTATATTCCCTTTCTCGTTTTTTCCAAGTTGAACCTTGTACCCTTCTATCCAAAAAATCTCTATAGAGTCATTTACTTTTATCTTCTTATTTTGTACTCGTTTAGGAAAGAGTAACTCTATTTTTGCCACATCTTTAGCCGCATTTACAGTCGCCACAAATAGATGTAAATGCTCTATTTTAGAGCGAAGAGACTCCTCTTCTATGTAGAGGTGTTTTGCTCTTTGCTTTGCTTTTTTACTCTTAGTAAAAAACATATCACTTATCATAAAGGCTGTTGGATAGGCTTTTTCTATATTTATTTCAACCTTAGTTCCATCATAATCATCTAAAAAAAGTTTCTGAGAATAGGGCTTAATATTGTGGATATTTGAAAGTATTAAGTTTCCATAATGCTCAAATTTACTCGTCTCTTCTTCAAGGGACTCTTGAGACTCTAACTTATCATAGAGTTTTTGAAGCTTTTTAAGTTTTTTCCTTAAAAAAGCTGTCTTTTGCTTTTTAAGATTATCTAATCTAGAGTTCTGTTCTTTCTCATAAACATCATATAAAAACTCTTCTACACTCTCTAATGGGTACTCTTTAGCTACAAAAGGAGCAGGAGGAACATCTAAAAGTATTTGACCAACCCTAACCTCACGAAAAGAGGAAAACAGGTCAACATGACGAAGAGCTTCAAGAACAGCATTTTGCTCATCTAAGATGATAATATTTGTATACTTTCCAGTAAACTCTATCTGAAGGTTAGTTATCTCTTCTTTATAAGCAGAGGCGATAGAAGTCTTAAAACGAATAATTTTATCATCGTTTAAAAGCTCTACATCAAGTATATTTGAGCGGTTAAAACGTTTAGCGATTATGACATCAAAAGGAGCATTGTAGACTTTAGAACGGGGGTACTCTTCACACTTAAACATACTAGAATTAGAACGTGTCATATTAAAGTAAATATCATCTTTTTTATCAAACACCATTTTAAGGACTGTGTCACTTACTCGATGAATAGCAGAGATTTTTTGAAAGTTTTTTAGGTAAGTTACTACCTGTTTTAAATGTGAGAGTTTCATAACTAGGATTGTATCACATTTTCTTTAAGTGATTAAATCCGGTTCTGGTTTTCCGATGAAGTATCCTTGTGCATAGTCAATTCCACACTCTTTAACTATCTCGTATATCTCTTCATCTTCAACATACTCTGCAACGGTTTTTATCTCTAGTGCTTTTGCTAGTGAAACAATAGCCTTAATAATTTTCACATTTCTCTCACTGTTTTTAAGGTTTTTTATAAAGATTCCATCTATCTTTATAAAATCTAAATTTATCTCTAAAAGTCTAGAAAAGTTAGAATTTTCAACACCAAAATCATCGACTGCTATCTTAAACCCAAGTTCTCTAAGCTCGTTAAGTTTTTCAGTGATTTTTCCAGAACTTTTTGCAACAGTTACATTTTCTAGTATCTCAAATGTTACTCGAGATGCTTCTATATTGTAGTGTTTGAGTTTCTCATTTAAAAACTTAATCAAGTACTCATCTATTAGATCCCTTTGTGTTAAGTTTATGGAGAACTCTTCACTTCTATTTTTAAAAAATGCAAAACTCTTGTTTACCATTAACCTTGTTATTGAAGTAGATAAACCAAGCTTTTCTGCAGGGGGTATAAAATAAAATGGTGGATATATTTCCCCTTCGTAAAAGCCACGAGCTAGTACTTCATACTTCTTAATTTCACCAGTTTTTAAATCTTTTATAGGTTGAAAGTAGGGTTGAATATTTTCATCACATACTAATTCACGAGTACGTCGAAGCCATGTAATAGCATCTCTTTCATCTTTAAAATCAGATACTTGTTCATCATATATTTCATAATGGCGACTACCTAACTGCTTAGATCTATCTAAAGCAAACTCACAGTTTATAAGTGTTTCAGAAGTATCCTCACGTACTTTATCGACCCCAATATTAAATGTTATGTTCAATTCCGATTCATCTACTCTAACATTTTTAGTATCAAAAAAAGAGATTATCTGTGCACAGTATGATTCAACTTCTTCAAGTGAGACATCTTTTAATAAAACTACAAACTTATCTGATTCTATTTTATACAATTTTGCATTTTTATGAATATTTGTCATAAGAACATAAGCTGTTCTCTGTATTACATGCCCTGCAAACTCTTTGCCATATTCCTTATTTAAAACAGCAAAGTGAGAGATATCAAGGAGTATAACATAGTGAAAATTACCTCTTTTTAAATCGTCTTGAAGCATTATAGAGTTTGGAAGGTCTGTATGAAAATCATGAAAACATCTATATTCAACCTCTTTTGTTTTCTCTTTAACAAGTGCTTCTAGTTTTATTTTATAATCTTCTAACTTTTTTTCATCATCAAGTTTTTTCACCACTTTAAAAATAACAGAGACAAACTGCTCCATTTCAAAGGGTTTGAGAAGGTAAGCATCGATTCCAACCCTAATTGCTTCTAAGAAATATGCTTCATCATTAAAAGCAGAAAGTACAAGAAGTGGTATATGCTCATTCACTGCTCTTATTTTAGTAATGAGTTCTAAGCCATTCATACGAGGCATATTTATATCTGTCATAACTAAATCAAACTCTTGAGAATTATATTTTTTCCATCCATCTTCACCATCAATGGCAGTAATGATTTCTCCAAAAAATATATCTAAGAACTCAGTTGCGATCTCCCTAGTTTCTTGAGAATCTTCAACATAAAGGATTTTCAATCTTTTTGTTCTCTGAATTAAAGTATCTAAATATGAGTTTGACATATATTTTCCTAATTATTACGAACCATGTTTATTCTTGTTCTAAAAATATCCCAATACTTCTTATAAAAGCCTATAATGAGGACATTTCAAACACATTAATAAATCTTTTTTTTCTTCTATAAATACTACCTATTATAAATTAAACATATACTTAAAGCTCTATATTAATTGCAGATAAACTTTACAAAACTATTTTAAAGAAAAGGAGCTATAATTTCAAAAATTATCATATAAAGAGATTACAAAGTGCATATACCTAAAGGTTTTGGAAAAAACTACTTTTCATTAGCAGCCATACAAGCCTACATATCTTTAAGCAAGATAGTTGCACTTGGTAGCTCAGTATGCACACTCGATGGTAAACCACTTCGCATAAAGATAAACTCCCCACCCTCTTCTTAAACATCTACAGATAACTATAAAAATATACAAAATGTTTAAGGACAAAAATGAAAAACACAATCAAACTATCACTCATATCTGCTGCTCTATTGAGCCAACTAAATGCACAAGAGATTACACTAAAACCACTAGAGGTGAGTTCAACCGCTATAAAAACTGATGAGTTAAAATCTACAGATGCCGTTGAAGTCTATACACAAGAAGATATAGAAAAAGCTCATGTACGTAATGTTTATGAGTTTTTAAATCAAGAGACATCAGTCTATACAACAAGCGGTTATGGAAACCCATTTTTACAAAAAATTGATATGCGTGGTTTTGGTGTAGGTGATGGATACCAAAACATCGTCATTACAATCAATGGCCGTAAAATGAACAATGTAGATATGGTTCCACAACTTCTCTCTTCTATATCTCCATCTAGTATTAAGAAAATAGAGATTATAAAATCTAGTGGTATTGTAGTGGCTGGAGATGGTGCTAATGCTGGTGTTATTAACATAACTACAAAACAAGATAATTCTAAAGAAGTAAGCTTTTACATGGGAAACAATGGCTTAGTTGATGGCTCATTTTATCTAGGACATAGTGATGAAAAACTCTCTATAAATGCAAGTGGAGAAGTACAAAAGAGCGATGGTATTAGAACTATTGATGCAGATGGAAACAGAGATGACAATAGTTTTGGAACAGGGACACTTAACCTTGCTTACAAACCGTTAGAGGCTTTAGAACTTCGTTTAGGAGCTGCTTTTACTAAAACAGATGTAACATATGCAGGGAGTCTTACAAAGGCAGAGTATGATGAGGACATCACACAGGCTGGTGCTTCAAACTGGGGTGCAACACATCAAAAGTATGATAGCAAAGTATTAAGTGGTGGTTTAACTTATGATATTTCAGATGCTCTTTCACTCAGTGTTGATCTCTCAAATGAGAAGAAAAAGTCTAACTACATCACATACTCTTCTATTACTCAGTACGACTACAACTCCTTAACTGCCTCTCTTGAGTACGATAGTGACTCATTTGCTCTTACAGGTGGGATAGATGGTTTTTACGGAAATCTTACCAGACCATCTCTTGACTTAACAAAGACAAATCAAGCTGCATTTTTAATGAGTGAGTTTTATCTTGGGGACTTAACACTCAAAGCTGGTTATAGATATGAAGTAATTGACTTTAAGAAAAAAGATGCCGAGAGCGAGAGTGATTCACTTCATGGTGTAGAACTTGGTGCAAACTACCTCATCAACAAGAACTCATCAGTATTTTTTAACTACTCTCACTCCTATGAAAGTGCTAGTCTAGATAGACTCTTTAGCTTTTTCACAGGAGCATTTAAAGGCTATGTAGAACCTTCACAAGCTAACAATTTTAACTTAGGTTACAGCAATATTCAGAGTAACAACAAGTTTAAAATAAGTGCTTATTACATTGACCTTAAAAATGAGATCTACTACTATGCTGATCCAACATATGTAAACTCTAAAAATACAAATATAGATAAGTCACATAAATATGGAATCGATCTTTATGAGAAGTATTTAATCTCTAAAGAGTTTAATGTAGCACTAAACTATAACTATGTTCAAGCTATAATAGATGATGAAAAAGAGAATGGTGAAGACTACTCAGGAAACTTCCTTCCTGGTGTTAGTGATCATAATGTTAAAGCGACTATTGGATACCTTCCAAGTGAAAGAACAACCATTAATCTTATTCAGATTTATCGCTCAGAAGCTTACGGGGCAAATGACTTTAACAATAACTTCTCACAAAAGCAAGATGCTTTTTACTCAACTGATATCTCTGCAACTTATGCAACTGCCTCTTGGGAGATTTTCGCTAAAATAAACAATCTATTTAACCAAAAAAATGGTTTATGGATTAGAGATGATGCAATCTATCCTGTAAACTATACAACTACAGGTTTTCTTGGTTTTAAACTAAAATACTAAAGAGGAAAACATGAGTACAAAATCTTTTATAATTCTCCTTATATTTGTACTCAATCTCTCGGCTAATGAGAGACTCGTCTCTCTTAGCCCCTCTATAACTGAAATAGTTTTTGCACTTCATAAGGGAGAGAGCCTTGTAGCTACAAGCTCCTACTCTCTTTATCCAAAAGAGGCACAGAAGCTTCCTATCATCGGAGGTTATGAAAATCCACATATAGAGAAGATTTTAGCACTGAGACCTAGCCTTGTTATAGGACAGAGTTTTAACATAAACACCTTAGAAAAACTTCATAAATTTCACATAAAAACTGTAGCACTCAACCTTAAAACACTTCCATCTATACAAGACTCCATACTTAAACTAGGTCAAGAGTTAAACGCCACGGAGAGGGCTAAAGAGGTAGCATCTCAAATATCAAACGCCATTAAAACTGCACCAAAAAGCAAAAAACCTCACAGTGTCATGATAGTCTATGGACTTAGAGAAGATCTTAGAAGTAGAACTTACATAGCTGGTCACGAGATCTTCTTTGAGGACATCATAGAGGTGTGTGGAAACACAAATGCCTACAAGTCAAATGACACTAAGCAACCAGTTCTTGGTTATGAAAATATCATAGCAATAAATCCAGACCAAATCATCATTCTACACTCTCATGCAACAGAGCCAAATGTAGATGTAAAAAAAGCACTTCAAAATTGGTATGACTTACCAACAAACGCCAGTCAAAATAGAGCTATTAGCATAGTAGATGAAGACTACCTTCACATCCCCTCACAAAGAGTTGCACTTACTATAGAGCGACTCTGTAGGGAGAT
>Ga0256826_1003074_pt1 | contig 10013 bp, 7 predicted proteins | sample CV79metaG_FD_185975 | JGI IMG/M metagenome (GOLD analysis project Ga0256826, IMG submission 185975) | Hydrothermal vent microbial communities from East Pacific Rise, Pacific Ocean - CV79 | ecosystem: Environmental > Aquatic > Marine > Hydrothermal vents | place: Pacific Ocean: East Pacific Rise... | reverse complement strand
TGTGTCTATCCTAAAACTTGTGTTGTTCGTATGAGTGATTTTAAATCAAATGAGTATGCAACTCTCCTCGGCGGAAGTACATTTGAGCTTCAAGAAGACAACCCTATGATTGGTTTTCGGGGAGCTTCAAGATATGCACACCCAAATTATGAAGAGGGTTTTGCACTTGAATGTAAGGCTATGAAAAGAGTTCGTGATGAGATGGGCTTTACAAATGTAACTTTAATGATTCCATTTTGTCGTAGAGTGCAAGAGGGGCAAAAAGTCATAGACACGATGACAAAATATGGACTTACACAGGGTGAAAATGGACTTGAAATTTATGTAATGTGTGAAATTCCAAACAATGTTATCCAAATAGACGCATTTAGCAAAATTTTTGATGGTTTTAGCATTGGTAGTAATGACCTTACACAACTTACTCTCGGTGTTGACCGTGATAGTGAAGTCGTTGCGTTTGATTATGATGAAAGAGATGAGGGTGTAAAAACTATGATAAAAATGGCAGTTGAGGGGTGTAAACGCAACAATCGTCATAGTGGCATATGTGGACAAGCACCCTCAGATTATCCTGAAATGGCAGAGTACCTTGTAAAACTTGGTATAGATTCTATAAGTTTAAATCCTGATAGTGTTTTAAAAACTATAGAAAATATCGGAAAACTTGAACAAAAGTTAGGGAGATAAAAATGTGGAAATGGCATAAAAATCTTAATTTAGAGATTAATATTAATAAAAACCTTATAGATAATTTTAAAAAGCACGCCAAAATGGGTGGTACTCTTTTTATACTACTAGGTGCAGTCGGTATTTTATTTCCTGTTTTTATGAGTATTACTACGGTGTTTTTAGTAGCTTATTTGATGCTTTTTGCTGGAGTTTCAGCAGGAGTACTGACATATAAAAGTAACCGCGAAGATTGGAGTGGATGGTTAAAAAGTTTTGTGTTAGTTCTTGCATCATTCTTTATCTTGTTTTATCCAATGCAAGGTGCTGCAGCGCTTGGGCTTGTATTTTCTATCTATTTTTTCACTGATGCCTTTGCAGGTTTTTCATTGGCATTTTCACTTAGACCACAAAAAGTATGGCTATTTTGGCTTTTTAACTCTATGACTTCTTTGGTTTTAGGTGTGTTGTTCGTGATAGGTTGGCCAATGAGTTCTCTTTTTCTCATTGGAATTCTTGTTGGTATCAGTCTGTTACTTGATGGCGTTGCACTACTGCTTGGTGGTGCTTTTGTAGAAGATGTAGATGATGAAAGTGATGGAAATGAAAAATGAAAATTGCATTTTTTGAGGTAAAATCTGAGGAAAAAGTCTTTTTTGAAGCAGAGTTATGTGCTTATGAACTTTTTTTCTTTGAGGGAACAATTAATGATACTTTAATTACGCAAGAAGCTTATGATGTAGTGTCAATTTTTGTACATTCTCAAATTACAGATGAAATTTTAGACAAATTACCTCAATTAAAGTATCTGCAGACTCGCTCAACAGGTTATGATCACATAAAATGCAATGAACTTTATGCAAGGGGATTAGTAATTTCAAATGTTGCAGGTTATGGTGGTCCTGCAGTTGCAGAGTTTGCTTTTTCACTTTTGTTAAATGCTTCACGACATACTTATATTGCATTACAACGTACAAAAAAAGATGATTTTTCTTATGCTGATTTAAAGGGCATAGAGCTTTTTGGAAAAACTATTGGTATTTTAGGTTTAGGAACTATTGGTTCTCAAATGGCACGGATTGCAAAAGGTTTTGGTATGCATGTTCTTGTCCATTCCCGAACAAAGAAGCCCATAGTTGATCTATTGGCATTGGAGTTTTGTGATGTTGATACTCTTGTATCTCAAAGTGATATTATAATGCTTGCACTTCCTCTTACTCCAACAACAAAAAATATTCTTAATATAGAAAATAGCAAAAATATAAAAGAAAATGTCATCATTGTTAATGCCGCACGAGGGGAGTTAATAGAAGAAAATCTCTATAAAAAGATGTCAAATATTTTTTGTTTGGATGTTATTAGTAATGTAGAATATATTCATAAAAATAATATCTTATATACACCACATATGGCTTATTACACAAAAGAAGCCCTAGAGAGAATTATGCAAATTTCTCTTAATAATATAGATGCTTTTCTTACAGGAAAAGTACTTCCAAATTGTCTAAAATTATCATGTAAACGTGATTACAAAATTGAAAATTAAATATGAGGAGAACGAAATGAAATATAATATTCCCATGGATGTACCAAAAAATAAAGAGTCGATTTATAAACAAAATCTTAAAAGTGTAACAAATGGAACAAATCATTTGATGCTTTTTGCTGGTGATCAAAAAGTAGAGCATCTTAACAATGATTTCTATGGAGAAAATATTCCTCTTGAAGATAACTCACCTGAACATATGTTTCAAATTGCTTCAAAAGCAAAAATAGGTGTTTTTGCAACACAGTTTGGTCTCATCAGTAGATATGGAAGAAATTATAATAATATTCCCTATCTTGTAAAGCTTAACTCCAAAACTAATCTTGTACCTTATGCAAAAGAAGATCCATATTCTGAGGCATGGTTGAGTGTTGGTGATGTCGTCAGTTTTGCAAAAGAGAGTGGACTTGACATTAAAGGCGTTGGTTATACGCTTTACCTTGGAGGAGAGCATGAACACGCTATGCTTGCTCAAGCAGCACGGATTGTGCATGAAGCACACAAAAATGGACTTCTGGCAGTACTGTGGATATATCCAAAAGGAAACTTTATTAAAGATGAACATGATGGACACTTAATCGCAGGTGCAGCAGGTGTTGGTGCTGCTCTTGGTGCAGACTTTATCAAACTAAAAGTGCCTTTTAATAAAAAAGGTAAGTTTGATGCAGAAGCCTTAAAAGAGGTAACTATGGCAGCAGGACGTAGTGGTGTGCTTTGTGAGGGTGGTGCAAAAGTTGATGCAAAAGCTTTTTTAACAGAACTTTATGAGCAAATTCATAAAAGTGGTGTACGAGGAAATGGAACAGGTAGAAATATTCACCAAAGACCACTTAAAGAGGCGCTAAAAATGGCAAATGCAATTCATGCCATCACATCAGAGAATGTGACGCTCAAAGAGGCGTTAAAACTACTTAAATAAGTTTATTTACTTAAAAAGTTTGTACAAGCCTAAGGAGGCAAAAGATGAAAACACATTATGATTTGATAGTAATAGGTGCGGGTCCTGGTGGAACTCCAGCTGCAATGGTAGCTGCACAGTTTGGTGCTAAAGTTTTGATTGTTGATAAAAGAGAAGCACCTGGTGGAGAGTGTCTTTTTGAGGGATGTATTCCTTCTAAGGTTTTAGAAAATGCTGCAAATCGTTATAGTGATGTAGCAAGATCAAAAGCCTTTAATGTTGCGTTAGAAGGAACGGAACAAATTCATTGGGATAATGTTTTACAAGATAAAGATATGCTAGTGCAACAACGCTCACAGGCAGCATTAAAGCAGATAGAAATGTTACCAACACTTGACTTTAAAAAAGGAAGTGCTGCGTTTGTTGATTCGCATACCCTTCGTGTTAATGAAGAGTTATTTAGTTTTGACAAGGCTCTTATCGCAACAGGCGCAAAAAGTTTTTTTCCAAAGATAGCGGGTAATGGTCTGAAAAATGTTTGGACAAATAGAGATATATTTTTTAATGAAACGATTCCAAACGAGTTACTTTTTATAGGTGCTGGAGCGATTAGCTGTGAATTAGCACAAATGTTTAATAAACTTGGTACGAAGTGTCATATTTTAGAGCGTTCAGGACGTATTTTAAAACATCTACATGAAGATGCTGCCTTAATGGTTCAAAAAAATATGATAGATAATGGTGTAGAAGTGCAACTCAATGTAAACTTGGAAAAAATAGAGTATGAAAATGATAAATTTTTCGTCTATTTTACTCAAGACAATGTAGAAAAAGTTTTAGAGTATAATCACGTTGTGATGGCGACAGGTAGAGAGGCAAACTTGGATGGGCTTGGACTAGAACATGCAGGTGTTGAGTATGATAAAAAAGGTGTGATAGTAAATGAAAAACTTCAATCATCACAAGCCCATATTTACGCTTCAGGAGATTGTATAAATACACCAAAATTTGCACATACTGCAAGTTATGAGGCTGGAATTGTAGTGCATAATATGTTTGCTCCATCTTCACATACTGTAAATTATGATAAAAATAGTTGGGTACTTTTTAGCGATCCACAGGTAGCAGTTGTTGGGATTGATGAGAGAGTTGCAAAAGAGCGTGAATTAGATATAAGTGTAGAAATTTATGATTTTAAAATCGATGCAAGATCACAAATAGATAAAAGAGTGGATGGCTTTTTAAAATTTATAATAGATAATAAAACAAAAGTAATTATAGGTATCGAGATAGTAAATGAAGATGCTTCCTCTTTGATTGGGGAAGCCTCTTTAATCGTGGCAAATGAAATGAATGCAATGGATGTTTTAAAAGCAATTCATCCTCATCCTACACTTACAGAGTCTTTTGGGAAATTAGCACAACAAATATTTTTTAAAAGTATGATGCAAAGAACACACACAAAATCTTAAGCATCTTTTTTGAGTGGTTTTAATAAAAAATAAAAATTTTGGAGTTTTTTGTGGAAGAGAAAATTTTAGATACAGATACAAAAAAATTAGTAGGATTAAGTAAAAAAGAAGTAGAAAAACAGCTTTTAAAATATGGCTACAATGAACTCAATGAAAAAGAGACAAGTTGGATGAGTCGTCTTTTTAAGCGATTTTGGGGTCCTATTCCATGGATGATAGAGGTTGCTGCCATACTCTCAGCTCTTGTTCGTCATTGGGAAGATTTTATCATCATTATGATTTTACTTTTAGTAAATGCTATTGTAGATTTTTATCAAGAATCAAAAGCACTTAATGCTATTTCTGTATTAAAAAACAAGCTCGCAAGAAGAGCATTAGTACTGCGTGATGGGGCTTGGCAAGAGATAGATGCAAGAGAGATAGTCCCTGATGATATTATCAAGATTAAGATAGGAGATATTGTCCCCGCTGATGTAGCCTTACTGAGCGGAAGTGAATTTTTACTTGTTGACCAATCAGCATTGACAGGTGAATCGCTTCCCGTAAGAAAAACAACTGGTGAAGAACTCTATGCAAATGCAATTATTAAACAAGGGGAAATGATTGCTAAAGTTACTAAAACAGCTAAAAATACATACTTTGGTAAGACTGTTGGTCTAGTTGCAAAAGCACAGAATGAGGAAGTGAGCCATTTTCAAAAGATGGTTATAAAAGTTGGTAATTTTTTAATTATTTTAACGCTTGTAATGATTGCTATCATCATCTATCATGGAGTTCAAACCAATCAACCTACAGTGGAACTTTTAATTTTTGCACTTGTTTTAACCATCTCTGCTGTTCCTGTCGCGATGCCAGCAGTTTTAACTGTAACTATGGCGATAGGTGCACAAGTTTTAGCTGCCAAAGATGCGATAGTGAGTCGATTACCTGCTATTGAAGAGATAGCAGGTATGGATGTTTTATGTTCTGATAAAACAGGAACTCTTACACAAAATAAAATGAGTTTAGCTGAACCATATTTGGTTAATGGTACTACACAAGATAATCTTATGCTTTATGCTGCATTAGCTAGTAAAGAGGAAAATCAGGACCCAATTGAAGGGCCAATCTTTGATTATATTCATGAAAATAGATTAGAAAGCAGCTTATCAAAATATAAACTTCGAAAATATCTTCCCTTTGACCCTGTGCATAAAAGAACTGAGGGTATTTATAGTGGAAATGAGTGTGAACTTATTTTTACAAAAGGAGCGCCACAGGTTATAATAGAACAGAGTGATGAGAAAGGATTTGATAAAAAAGAGGCATACACTCAAGTAGAAAAATTTGCTTCAGAAGGCTTTAGAACCTTAGGTGTTGCCTTTAGAAAATGCGAAGAAGATTTATACCACTTTGTAGGACTTGTACCTCTTTTTGATCCGCCACGTGAAGATTCTGTAGAAGCTATTAGAGAGGCAAAAGATAAGGGTGTCTCTGTTAAAATGGTTACTGGTGATAATATTGCAGTTGCTAAATATATCTCTTCTCTTTTAAATATAGGTGAAAAGATAGAAGATATTCACACTTTAAAAGGTGAATCTGTTGAAGAGTATATCTATCTTTCTAAAATATTGTCTCGTGCAATTACTGAGTCAATACACCCTGATTTATCAAAAAATGAAATAGACAAAACTGTCAATAAAATTGTACAAAAAGTTCAAAAAGAGCTTTATAATATGCCTATTCCAAAAGGTAGTGTTAAAAAGCATGAATCTGAAATAGTCAAGCTTATTGAAAATGCAGATGGATTTGCACAAGTTTTCCCTGAAGATAAGTACTTTATAGTAGATGAGTTGCAAAAAGCTGACCATATTGTAGGAATGACTGGTGATGGTGTTAATGATGCGCCTGCACTTAAAAAAGCGGATTGTGGAATTGCTGTAAGTGGAGCAACAGATGCAGCTCGTGCGGCGGCTGATATTGTTCTAATCTCCCCAGGTCTAACTGTTATTGTAGATGCTATCAAAGAGGCTCGTCAAATTTTTGAGCGAATGAAAAGTTATACTATTTTTCGTATAGCTGAAACTATTCGTGTTATTATTTTTATGACCTTAGCGATTGTTATTTATGACTTTTATCCTATTACGGCATTGATGATTATCATCTTAGCTCTTTTAAATGATATTCCTATTATGACCATAGCGTATGATAATACTAAGTTGCGTGAGTCTCCCGTAAGATGGGATATGAAAGAGGTCTTTATCTTATCTTCATGGTTGGGGTTAGCTGGGGTGTTCTCCTCTTTTACACTTTTTTGGATTTTAATTTCTTTGATGCACTTGCCATTAGATTTTGTACAGAGTGCATTTTTTGCAAAACTGGTTATTGCAGGACATGGAACTATTTATAATACCCGTATTGATGATTGGTTTTGGAAGCGCCCATGGCCCTCTTTGACACTTTTTAATGCAACGTTCTTCAGCCGCGTAGCAGGAACGGTTATAGCAGTATATGGTTTTGGATTGATGGAACCTATTGGCTGGGAGTGGGCTTTATGGATGTGGGCTTATGCCTTAATATGGTTCGTATTTAATGATGCTGTTAAAATGGGTGTACTGAGATACTATAGAAAAAAATATAATGAAGATATCATTTAAGGAAATAGCGATGAAACAAAGAGACAACTTAAATCGAAGAAATGCCTTAAAAACCTTTGGTGTTGCTGGAGCTTCTCTTTTAATGTTAGGGAGTAAACCCTTAAGTGCAAGTACAAAATTATCAGTGCCAGCAAGTCATAAAAAAGTTACAATTATTGTAGTTGGTGGAGGTACTGGTGGTATGATGGCTACAGCTCGTTTACGTCGTTCAGCACCTAATGCAGAGATAATTTTAGTAGCTCCAAATGAGACTCATCTTTATCAATCAGGACAAACATTTGTAGCAGTAGATTTATACACTCAAGCTGATAATGAGCGTAAAACAAGTGAGCTTTTACCTGATAATGTAAAATGGTTACAAGAGAGTGTTGTAGCGTTTGATCCGAAAAATAACTTAATACATACAGATAAAAGTGCAGAACTAAAATATGACTTTTTAGTAGTAGCTCTGGGTGTGGAGTATGATTATAGCCGTATTAAAGGCTTGAACTCTGGTATGATTGGAAAAGATGGCATTAGTAGCGTTTATTTTAATGATACGATTAAAGGTTCAGCTAAAGGCGGGGATATTACAAAAGAGTGGTTTAGTCAAATATATAATAAAGCTTTAAAAAAAGAAGTTAAAGTTATATGCAGTGAACCTGATACTCCGATCAAGGGAGTGGGCACGAGTTTAGATATTTTATTTTTGGGAAATGATATAGTAAAAGGAAATGGACCTTTATTTAAAAATGATGTACATAAAAACGTAAAATTTACTTTTGCTAAAGCAGATAAAAAAATCTTTGCTATTAAAGGTTTTGACCTAGCTATAAATAAAGAGATAGATTCACAAAAAAATATTGATACACTATTGGGATATAATTTAATAGGGATTGATGCTAAAAAGAAGCTTGCTACCTTTAGCATGAAAGATAAAGAACTCAAGATAAAATATGATTTTATTCATATAACTCCAGCTATGCAGGCACCAAAAGTTTTAAGAGATTCACCTTTGTCTATCAAAGAGGGAAAATATAAAGGATACCTAGCAGTAGATAAGAAAACTCTCCAACACCTAGAGTATAAAAATGTTTTTGGTTTAGGAGATGTTTTAGGAATTTCTCTTGGTAAAACAGGTGGTTCTGCTCAAAAACAAAGTGTAGTTATTCAAGATAATGTTGCTTTGGCAATAGAAGGAAAAAAACTTTCTATGGAATTTAGCGGTTATACAATTTCTCCAATTAAAACAAAATTTGGTGAGATTATGCTTGCTGAATTTAATGAAAAACAAGTTTTTTCAAGATTTGGGTTAAGCCCCTATAAATCTAGATGGTTATGGTGGGAATTAGATTTACATTTAATCCGCAATGCTTACTTTTCTCTTATGATGAGAGGAATGATGTAGTTGTGAAATTAGTAGAAAAAAATTACATAAGGTAAGTTAATGGATATATATTTTGCTGTTTTAAATTTTACACTCTCTGGAGCTATTGGACTCGTTGGTGTTCTTACTTTGAGGCAGTTAAGCACTCCTAGTGAAGTTATATTCGCATCCTTACCATTACTTTTTGCATTACATCAATTTACGGAAGGGTTTGTTTGGCTTGGTGTAGGTGGATATATTCAGCCTCGTGCATTGGAACTTGCTTCTGGTATATTTATCTATTATGCACAAGGATTGCTCCCTTTTCTTGTTCCTTTTGCTATTTGGTTAATAGAAAAGAACTCCTATAAAAAAAAGCTTTTGGGAATACTGACTCTACTTGGTCTATTTTTGGCAATTTATACAATGTATGGACTTACGACAATACCTAGTAGCGTTAGCGTGCTCAATAATACTCTTTATTATAACAATTCATGGACGGAAAATGTTTATGATGCATCTATCTATATTGTCACCACTTGTGGAGCATTAATGTTAAGCAGTAGTATATCTATACAGCTTTTTGGATTGTTAAATTTTATAGGTTTAATTATAATATTTTTGCTAAAACCTTATGGTTTCACCTCTTTATGGTGTCTATATGCAGCTACGATTAGTGGATTGTTATATTTTTATTTTGTTGAGCGTCGTATAAAATTTTTACAAGATATAAAAGAAAAAAAAGATAAATTTAGCAGTGAACTTGAAAAAGAATTAGCTTCTCTTGAAAAAAGAACACTTTTTTCTAAAAGGGTCTAATATAGTCAGGCACTTAATATCATTTGAGGAAAAAATTATGAAAAAAAAAGATACTGGACTTCCTTGGGAACATCCAAAACAAAAAGATGAAGATCCTAAGTCATTAGAGCTTATAAAGACGATTATGAAAAGCCCAACATATACTTTGGCTGAAAAAGATGAAGCTTTTATGCACTCTTATGAAGCTAGAGGAATTAGGCTTGAACTTGATTATTTAAAGGCTGAACTTAAGATGAAAGAGTATGGAATAGAGCATACTGTTGTAGTCTTTGGAAGTGCAAGAATAGTAGAACGTGAAACTGCTTTAAAAAAATTGCAAGAGGTTCAAGACTTAATGCGAGAAAAAAAAGATGACAGAGGACTTTTACGAGAGTTATATATAGCAGAGAGAATGGTTGGTAAAAGTATCTATTATGAAGATGCTAGAAAATTTGGTCAACTTGTAGGAAAAAGTGGGAAAACTGTTGAAGATTGTAGTGTAACTATTGTGACAGGAGGTGGACCGGGAATCATGGAAGCGGCAAATAGGGGTGCTTATGATGTTGGTGCAAAAAGTATTGGTCTTAATATTAAACTCCCTCATGAACAGTATCCAAACCCTTATATAACTCCTGATTTATGTTTTTTATTT
>Ga0256826_1003073_pt1 | contig 10017 bp, 10 predicted proteins | sample CV79metaG_FD_185975 | JGI IMG/M metagenome (GOLD analysis project Ga0256826, IMG submission 185975) | Hydrothermal vent microbial communities from East Pacific Rise, Pacific Ocean - CV79 | ecosystem: Environmental > Aquatic > Marine > Hydrothermal vents | place: Pacific Ocean: East Pacific Rise... | reverse complement strand
CCCAAAAAGAAAAACTATATCCTGCTCTATTTGCACATGGTAGTTATGCTTATAGTCGTGCAAATGCATATAACAATGGCAAAAATATAAATGAAGAGTATGGCAACATTGGTGTTACTTTAAATATTCCACTTCTGGCAATGAGTCAGTATGACAGTATTACTTTGAGTGAAGTAGAAGCTCGCTCAAGTGAAGTACAGCTTTTAAAAACAGGTGATGAACTCAGCGCTCAAGCAAATATGCTTGAAGATTCTTTACCACTTTTGGATAACTCTAGAAAATTGTACAAACAAAGTATAGAGGATAAGAAAAAATTGCTCGATATTGCAAAAGTAAATTATCAAAATGGAAGACTCTCTACAGAAGAGTATCTAAGATATGAAGATGATGTAGTAACAGAGCAAGCAAAGCTTTCTAAAACGAAGGCAACAATATGGCAAATGCAGATGCAGTTAGCTGTTATCTATGGAAATAACATTGAGGAGATGGTACGATGATAAACAAGTATGTCAAAATAGGGTTAAGTGTAGCAGTTGTAGCAGCTTTAGTTGTAGGTGGTACAAAAGCGATACAAAATGCAAAAGCAAAAGATGCGGCAGCACCTAAAGCAAAGATATACCCAATAGTTGTTTCACAAATGAGTCCAAAACTTGAAAATGTCAAACTAAGCTTACCATTTTTAGCAACAGTAGAAAATGACAAAGATGTTAAACTCTCTTCAAAAATAGCAGCAAGAATAATCACAATAAAATCAAGTGGTTCAAGTGTAAAACGCGGAGATATTATCGCACAACTTGATACTACAGATATTAAAAGTAACTTAGCAAGTATCAAAGAGCAGATTCAAGCAGCAAATATTTCTATTAAAAACTTACAGGCAACTCATAAAAGAACCTTAGAACTTTTAAAAGTGCATGGTGCATCTATTGAAGAGTCTCAAAAAGAGTCTACTCTTATAGCCAACGCTATAGCACAAAGAGCAGGATTGAAACAAAAAGAGATAGAGCTTAAGAACAACCTCTCTTACTGTGCAATTGCGTCGCCTGTTAATGGTGTAGTTGCCAAAACATTTGATACTAAAGGTGCTATTAGTATGCCCGGTAAAGCTCTTATAGCAATAAGTTCTAAAAATGGTTTTTACTTAATGGTAAGAGTACCGAGAGAACTACCTATAAAAGGTGTAGAGTTTAATGGACAAACTTATACAGCTATAGCACTTGGAAGTACTTACCATGGTTTAGCTGAGTATAAAGTATATACAGGAAGTAACAATTTAACAACTGGGGATAGAGTTGAGGTTAATGTTGTGACCTTTGATGAAAAAGCAAATTTACTTCCATTTGATGCGATTCTTAATAGAAATGGAAAAAGTTTTGTTCTTGTGATAGATAAGAATAGGGCAACTCCAAAAGAGGTACATATAGTTCAAAGTGCCCAGCAGGGTGTTGTTGTTCAAGAGAGTTTAGAAGACAAAAATATAGTGATAGCAAAACCAGATATTTTACTAAAACTTACAAGTGGTTATGCGTTGAAAGTAAAGGAGTAGTTTATGTTTGAATTTTTCTATAAACGACCCTATCTTCTCTACTCTATCATTGCTGGGTTTTTTATTATGGGTATTATTGGATTAATATCTTTACCTAAAAATCTCTTTCCTGATGCAAATCCACCACAGGTAATTGTTATTACCTCTGTTCCCGGTGCGACAGCTCAAGTTGCAGCATCTACAGTTTCTAAACCGATTGAACAAGAGATATCTCGTCTTGGACTTGTAACAAATGTTAGTAGTATCAATGTTGCAAACTTCTCTATCGTAAAAGCTGATTTTGACTATGAGAAGGGTTTAAACGCAGCTGCAGTTGATGTTGCAAATGCTCTAAGTATAGTAAAGGCAAAACTGCCAGTTGGAACAAATCCTGCCATCTATACCTCTGGAGACTTTACACTTCCAGTTGATGTAATTGCCTTAAGTCCTAAAAATGCTAATGTCACTTTAGCAGACATACGAAAAATAGCAGATAGTTTTATAAAACCCTATCTACTAAGTAATCAACAGATAGGAAATGTTGAGGTATTTGGTGGTTATGAGAGTTCTATTAACATAGAAGTAGACCCTTTTAAAGCAAAAAGATATGGAGTGAACTTTGAAAATATCACAAAAGCGATAGAAGTCTTAAACCGTGATATGCCCATAGGTTTTGTGAAGGGAGATGATAACTTTTATACTGTCACTTACTATGGTGAAAAAGACAATGTACAAAAACTAAAACAACTCATCATCATGCCAAATGTTAGACTCTCGGACATAGCAGAGATAAAGTGGAGCTATAAAAAAAGAACAAGTGGTTATGTAGGAAATGGTAAAGATGCGATAGCCCTTGCAATACAGCGTGCTCCACATGGAAGTGTTTTAGATGTAAGTAAAGCAGCGAGAGCTGAGATGAAAAAACTTCAAGAAGAGTATCCAAATATCAACTTTGAGATAAGCGATACACAAAGAGACCTGATAGAACAAGCTAACTCAAATATGCTTGAAGCACTCAGAGATGCAATTATTTACACGCTTATTGTTATTATGATATTTTTAGGTAACTTTAGAGCTATTATAGTAACCGGTCTATCTATTCCAATGGTATTTTTCTCCACTATTGCTATTATATGGTTAACAGGTGGTGAACTAAATCTTGTTGTTTATACAGCCATTATCCTTTCTCTGGGGCTCTTAGCAGATGATGCTGTTGTTATCTTAGAAAATATAGAGCGACATCTCAACAAAGAGCATGAAGATATACAAACAGCTGTAATTGCAGGTACAAAAGAGGTATTACTCCCCGATTTTGCAGGAACTATTGCGACAGTTGCAGTTTTGTTTCCTCTAATGTTTGTTGGTGGTTTTCCGGAGAAAATATTTAAACCATTGATTGAAACGCTAATTATTGCACTTTTTGTGAGTTATTTTTTATCTATAACATTTATACCACTGCTCTCCGCATGGTTATATAAAAATGGTGCCAAGAAAACAAAAGTAGAGCAACTTTTTGAAATAATCTATCAAAATAGTATAGGTAGATTAGTTTCTCCTTATGTAAGTATCATTAAATTCTCAAATGGTAGATATAAAGTAGTGCGTCGTATTCTGCTGACCCTTGGAGTGATAGCGCTTCTGCTTGTAAGTGTTAAAAATATTATGCCAACAATAGGTCGCGATGCAATGCCACCGATGGATACAGGAATTATCAAAGCACAGATTGCTTTTAGTTCTAATGAGACAGTAGAGAGTGCTGAGTCTAAAATAAGACCAATTTTAGAGTGGTTACAAACGCAGGAATGGGTAAAAATGAGTTCAGTTGCTTTTGGAACAGAACCAGGAGTTTTAAGTTTGGGAAGTGGTAATATCCCTGCAGAAGCAACTATAACGGTAAACGCAGTCAATAGATTTGAGAGAAAACAGACTATTTGGGAACTCGAAAATATAATAAGAGATAAATTAGCAAACCTTGAGGGTATTAAACGCAATGATGTGTATGATTTTGGTGCTACTGCACTCTCAAGTGTAAAAGCAACAGTGGATGTAAGATTAAGTTCTTCTGTAGTTGATGGTTTGGCAGATGCTTCTAAAAAAGTGCAACAAGCGATGCAAGAGGTACACGGACTTACTTCTGTATCAACGAGTTGGGATAAAGATTTTACAGAGATAGAGTTGGTTATAGATGAGAATAAGGCACTTAGTTATGGAATAACTCCATACCAAATAGCGATGCAGATGCCAATAAAAGGTCAAGTTGTAGGTTTAAATGCTAACCTAGAATCTATGAACACGCAGTATGTACGACTTTATCTTAAAGGGAAGTTTTCTAAAAATATTCAAACATTAAGACTTTTACCAATAACAACACCCTATGGTGAAGTACCACTCAGTGAGATAGCAACACTCAAAAAGCATCTGACTTTCGCAAAAATAGAGCGAGATAGAATGCTCTATAGTCTTGATGTAAATGGTTACAGAGCAAAACGACCTGTAACCCACTTAACAGATGATACGGAGGCTGCCCTTAAAAATGCAAATATCAATGATGTAGTGATGACGCAAACAGGAGATATAGCAAGTTTAAATGATAGTTTTGCGCGTATGTCAAAAGCAATAGGTATGGGTATTTTTATATTAACTATGGTACTTATAGCGATTTATCGTTCGGTACGCATGGCGTTTATTATGGTTCTTGTTTTACCTTTATCTCTGATAGGTGCTTCATGGGGAATGCTTCTTTTTGGAAAACCGAGTTGTATGCCAAGTATGTTGGGAATATTATTACTCTTTGGAATTATTATAAACAATGCTATTTTATTAGTAGACTTTTATCAAAATTATCGTGCAAGTGGTAAGGGTGCTTATGAGAGTGCTATAGAATCTGTTAGAATAAGATTTCGTCCTGTAATGATGACTGCATTTGCTACTATTGCAGGTATGATTCCTATTGCGATGGAACAAGCTGTAGGTCTTGAGCGTTTAAGTCCTTTAGCAGATGTAGCCATTGGTGGACTCCTAATAGGAACACTTCTGATACTGATTTATGTTCCTATATATGCATATATTTTTGATAAAGATGATACACTATCATAAATACTTATAGCTAGTGGGTAGAAAATGATTTTAAAATATGTGGGACCTAAGCCGATTATCTCTTATACTGGCATAGAGTTGGATAAAAATAAAGAGGACAAGTTCGTCTATTTGGGTATTGTTACACAGCTTATTAAAGCATTAGATCATACCTATATAGAAGATAAGTCTTATGTTTATGAAGAGCGACATGAACTCTCACATGCTGAAGTGATGAATATTTTAAAAAAGTATTGTTCAAATTTTAATGAAATGTTAGATAAAACAAATCATAATGTTGAAGAAGAGATAGAGCACAACATACAAAGAGCACATGAGAGTAGGACACTAAAGCCTATAGAAAAAGAAGTTCTTTTAAACAATATTAATATGATGCATGATTATATGATACAGCGTTCAGTAAATAAGAGAGTCTATTATTGTGCGATGTGTGCTTTAGCAGATATTGTAAAAAAAGACCATATAAGCTATATTAAGACCCCCTTTACAGAGAAGTTTATGCATGTTCTACACTCTTTACAGGGAACTTTAGTCGAAGAAAAATATCCTATAGATACAAAACTAGAGATTGTAAAAAAAGATAACAATCTTTTCATTATGCTAAAAGTTGTAAATTTATTTAACAACTAAAGTAATAAGTCTATTACTTTAGTTTATTTTCTAGTGTGCACTTTTTGGAACAAGTCCATACTTAGATAAATCTACTAAGGTTTCTTTTCTTTTATCTTTAAGTAGTTTTACCATCACTGGATTTCTATCCATCTTATAAGTTTCTGTTCTTATAACTTTACCAGCGTGGTTATAGTACTTCTTGAGACCAACTTTATAGTTGCTTTTGTAAAACACTTCTGCACTTTTGTATCCCTCGATATCCCAGTCAGTCATAACACCTTCACGACGTCCCATAATATAGTTAATAGTGCTTCCTAGTTGTCCATTGTCATAGTATATCTTTTGTAAACCGTCTTTTTGTCCATCTACATAGTTTACCACTATTTTTTCTTTACCATTAGCGTAGTATGAGGTGTATAAACCATTCTCTTTTCCATCACTAAAGTTTACTTTTGATTTTATATCCCCATTATCTTTAAACCATAGAGTGATACCATTTCTTTTACAGTTTTGATAAATAGATTTTTGTGCATGATCTTCAATTGTATACCTATCAGGGTTTTTACATGAGAGTTCAGATGCCAAAAGAAAATAGTTAGTATAGAAAATTCCAACTATCAAGATTATTTTATTCATTTGTGTACCTTTTAATTATTATAAAGAAAAGATTATAGCAGAGAAAGTATTAGATGAATATATTAATTTATAAACAGTAAGAACTATAAAGAAAAAAGTATTATAACTAAATCTATTATTTATAATTATTTGACATTATTAGATAAAAATGATATAATCCCACTCAATATTAATTATAAAGGAATAATATGAAAACAATAATACTAATGATTTTAACACTAACTATAACAACAACTATCTTTGCGTCATCAACTACGAAAGAGGATGATAGACTATGTAAAATTTTTCAGAAAAAAGCGATTACTTACAAAAAAACTATGCGTCATGATGCATATGCTAGAAAAACTTTAGAATCTTACGAGACAAGAGCTGATGCTTTTTGTTCAAAATAATATAATAGTTACTAGGCTATCGTAGCTTAGTAACTTCACTATCGAATTCAATACTTCAACATATAACCTACGCTTCTTAGCTTTCAAATAGAATACAAAAGTCAGATAATTATTATTTAGAATCAAAAGTAACTTTAAAAGAGATACTTATTTATAGGGTAAAATAAACGAATATTTTATTTGTTTAAGTTATATCTTAAAAAAAACAGTGTATAATTTTTCCAAATAGTTAAATAGGAGTAGATAGATGAAAAAAAACATCTTGAGTAGCGTTCTAATTGGATTAGTGGTTTTAGGTTTAGAATGCGGTGCATCTTCTATTTCTATGAATAGTAAAAATGATATGTCTGCAGTAACTAAAAGATGGCAAGTAATTGAAGATATTAAAAATCCATCTAAGGAAGTTCAAATAGCTGCAGTTAAAACGAGTTGGCATGCTATAGAGTATATCAAAAACCCAGTTAAGGAAGCTCAACTACTTGCTTTAGCACAGAATGAAAATGCATTATTGATTATTGATAACATTGATAAAGACATTCAGCTAGAAGCTGTAAAGAAAAGTTACTTTATACTAAGAAAGATTAAAACTCCAAGTAAAGAAGCTCAGTTAGCAGCCATAGAGCAAAGTTATCATGCTATTAAATACATTAAAAATCCAGGTACAGAGGTACAGCTTGCAGCAGTAAAAAAAGATGCAAGAGCTATAGAGTTTATTAAGAATCCAAATAAAGAGGTTCAGTTAGCAGCAGTAACGCAAGATTACAATGCAATAAAACATATTAAAAATCCAGATACTGAAGTCGCTAAATTAGCCCATGCAGGTATAATGTCGCAATATTGATTTTATAGTTTTAGTTCAGGCTTTTAAAAATAGAGCATAGTTTTTGCTCTAAAATAAACAAAATACCTGTGACATTTTTTAATCTAACTCATTCAACATTCTCTGCTCACGCTCTTTTACATTTATAAAACTCTAGTAAACACTTATTTCTATATATTCAAATTAATTATAAGTTAAACTTTAATTAATAATTTAAACTATTAATTAAAATAATTTGATATTATAATATTCCAATGGTATAATAATTGTTAATCTTTATTATAAAGGAATAATATGAAAACAATACTATTAACAATCTTAACACTATTAATAACTACAAATTTATTCGCATCAACAGAGTTAAAAAATGAAGAAAGAATGTGTGAAATTTTTCAAAATGAAGTATTATCTTATAGAAAAACTATGCAGAATGATGAGTATGCTAAAAAGGTTTTAGAGTCTTACGAAAATAGAGCGGACCTTTTCTGTTTAAAATAGTGCTAACTTTACTAAGCTAGATCTAGCTTAGTAAACTTTCTCCTTACCTTTTAGCTTCCAATAACTTTTATTATAATGAAAACAACTTTTACAAATAATTTGACATTATAAAATATAAGATGTATACTTATTCTTATATTTTACAAAGGATAATAATGAGAGCATCTATATTAATTTTAATTTCTATTATATATACAACAGCAATATACGCAGAGCAACATGTTCCAAAAAAAGATGAAAAGTTATGTAAAATCTTTCAAGACAAGGCAAAGAAGTATAAAAGAACGATGCGTGATGATGAGTATGCAATAAAAACTCTAATGTCATATAAGAAACGAATAAAGATATATTGTACAGATAAGTAAAACTTTTAATTTTGATAACTTGACATTATTAACTTATTGTTGTATAATTGCACTCAATATTAATTATAAAGGAATAATATGAAAACAATACTATTAACAATTTTAACACTAACAATAACTACAAGCATTTTTGCATCAACAGCGTCAAAAAATGAAGAAAGATTATGTAAAGTTTTTCAAAACAAAGCATTGTCTTATAAAAAAACTATGCGTGATGATGCGTATGCTAGAAAGACTTTAGAGTCTTACGAAACTAGAGCTGCTAGTTACTGTTCAAAATAGTCAAATAACACCTTTGCTAAGCTACTTTAGCTTAGCAAATTCCCCTCTTATTAACTCCCAATTTTTATGACAAACAATTTTTAGATATAATTACAAAATTATAAACAATATAGGACTTTTTTTGCAATATACAAATGAAGAATTAACACAAAAAATCAATCAATTAAAAGATAAATTGAGTGTAACTGTTGTGTCGCACTTCTATCAACGCGATGAAGTATTTGAAATAGGTGATATTACTGGCGATTCCTTAGAATTAGCAACAAGAACAAGAGATGATGATTCAGAATTTGTACTTTTTTGTGGTGTTGCGTTTATGGGACAAAGCGTTAAAGTGCTTTCACCACATAAACGTGTTGTTATGCCTAAATTAGCTTGTTGTGCGATGGCTAAGATGATTGATGGGATCTATTTTGATGATTCTGTAAAATATTTAGAAGAAAATGGCATACAAAAAGATAATATTCTTCCTATCACTTATATCAATTCAAATGCGGATGTTAAAGCAAAAGTAGGTGAAATGGGAGGTATGGTGTGTACAAGTTCAAATGCAAAACATATCATTACAACTGCTTTAGGGGAAGGAAAAAAGATTTTATTTGTCCCAGATAGATGTTTAGGACAAAATATTGCAAATCAGATGGGCCTAAAGTCCATGGTTATCGGTGAAGAGGGTAATCCAAATGATGTAGATATCATCTGTTATGATGGTTTTTGTTCGGTGCATCAACTTTTCACATTAGAGGATATAGAGTTTTACAGAAAAAAATTTCCAGGTATACGTATCGCTGTACATCCTGAATGTGATCCTCGTATTTGTGATGCTAGTGACTTCGTAGGTTCTACCTCCCAGCTTATTAAGTATATAACAGAGCTACCAGAAGATCAAAAAGTAGCCGTAGGCACTGAGTTTAACATGGTAAATCGTCTACGTCCTAAAAATACTTATATATTGTCTTCGACAAAACCAGAGTGTCCAACGATGAATGAAACAACTCTTGAAGATGTATATTTAACTCTAAAATCAATCGATGACGGCGAGCCACTAAATGAAATTTTAATCGATGAAAATACTCAAAAATGGGCAAAAATTTCACTAGAAAGAATGTTGGCATTATGATAAAAGAGTTTGTCAACGCAGCCCTTGCTGAAGATGTTGGTCGTGGTGATTTGTATGCTTTAGTTGAACCTGCAGTAAATGCTAGTGCTAAAATTATCGCAAAAAGTGATGGAGTAGTCGCTGGTGTAAAATATATCGATGTTCTTGCAGATATGGAACACCTAAGTGTAGAGTGGCTTAAAAATGATGGTGAATCATTTGTTTTTGGAGAAATTATAGCAAGAGTAAACGCAGACTCCCATACACTTTTAAGATGTGAGAGAACTATATTAGATATACTTTTGCATGCTAGTTCCATAGCAACGTTAACAAGAAAATATGTCGACCTTATAGAGCCGTTTGGTGTAAAACTTTTAGATACAAGAAAAACACGACCTCTTTTACGTATTTTTGAAAAATATGCTACTAGAGAAGGTGGTGCAGTTAACCATAGAATGGGACTTGATGACTCATTGATGATAAAAGACACGCACCTAAAAACTATAGCAAATCTCAAAGCATACATAAAAGAAGCCCGCAAATCTATCCCTTTTACAGCAAAAATAGAAGTAGAAGCAGAAAGTTTTGAAGTGGCGAAAGAAGCAATGGATGCGATGTGTGATATCGTAATGTGTGACAATATGAGTCCAAAGCAGATAAAAGAAGTGGTTGTGTTTAGAGATGAAAATTTC
>Ga0256826_1003070_pt1 | contig 10025 bp, 9 predicted proteins | sample CV79metaG_FD_185975 | JGI IMG/M metagenome (GOLD analysis project Ga0256826, IMG submission 185975) | Hydrothermal vent microbial communities from East Pacific Rise, Pacific Ocean - CV79 | ecosystem: Environmental > Aquatic > Marine > Hydrothermal vents | place: Pacific Ocean: East Pacific Rise... | reverse complement strand
CAAAATTGCAATAGCAAACATACCTCTAAACTTATCTACACTCTTAACTCCCCACTCCTCATAGGCTTTTAAAATTACCTCTGTATCACTTTGGGAGCTAAATGTATATCCTAACTCTACTAACTCTTCTTGTATCTCTTTAAAGTTATAGACTTCACCATTATAGACTATCTCAAGTCTATTAAAAAACATAGGTTGTCTACCCTCGTTACTTAAATCTAAAATAGATAGACGCTGATGTCCTAAAAGTGTATTTGCCTCTTTAGATTCAACAAAAGTATAGCCACTGGCATCTGGACCACGATGCTCAATGGGGTGCATCATTGCTTTTATCTCTTTTTTGTGACTTCTCTTTTTAAAGTCACAAATTCCTACTATGCCACACATATTTTTGCCTTAGAGTTTAAAAAAATCAGCTGTTGCACCACTTGGGTACTTCACCTCTTTTAAAAGAGTTAAATTCTCTTTTAAAACATTGCATGAAGCATTTCCATAAATAACATATACCTCATTTTCAAACTGCTCTTTTTGTTCAAGAATATTAGCAATTACTTTACGCATTACAAGCTCATCAAAAGGGTTGAAGAAGTAAATGAGTGAGATGTTATTTGGTAGAGTATAAGTCGTTGCATCAGCATAAATTGACTCTACCTCTTTTAGGTTTAATTTTTCAATATTACTCTGAGCTTGTTCATGCAACTCTTTAGCAAACTCCACACCAATGGCTTTTTTGAAGCCTAACTTTTTTGCATGAATAAGAGCAGCACCCTTACCACTACCATAGTCTACAAAAAGTTCTTTTTTTAGTGGGGCATCTACACAACTCTCAAGGTCAGTTAAAAGTTGCTTTAAAAAGTCTACAGAAGTTGAAACCAATGCAGTACCATTCTCTTGATGTTCACCTGTTCGTGTTAAATCATATATATTTTGAGTAGAGAAATCTACTCCTTTTATTTTGTAAAAAATACGTTGTCCAATCTTACGAAGTGTCGGAACAACTCCATGCTCTTTTAAAGCATTAAAAAAAACACCTGTTTTATATACTATTCCATTTTGATGTGACATATCTGCATTTGTATGTGTTGATTTCACTATAATCCTTAACTTTTTTTTAATAATTATAAATTATTACATATTTAAGCTTTTTTTCATATTAGCTTATATTACTTTACGTTAAAATATCAAATAATTTAAATATTTATATAGGATTTCAAAGAAAATATGGGAAAACCAACCAATCAAGAGTATAAAAGATTAAAATCAAACTTTATCTCTTTAAGCTTTTTACAAGCAGCAAATTACATTTTACCTCTTTTAACTTTACCTTATTTAATTAAAATATTAGGCATTGAAAATTTTGGACTTTTAGCTTTTGCTACAGCAGTTATTGCTTATTTTGGTATTTTAACGGACTATGGCTTTAACCTTACAGCAACAAAAGAGATCTCTATTCATCGAAATAATCCAGAAAAAATTACTGAAATTTTTTCTTCGGTTATGAGTATTAAACTTATTTTACTTCTTTTAAGTTTTACCATTCTTTCTGCTATCGTTTTTTCAATTGAACTCTTTTCTAATAGTTGGCAAATTTATCTTTTAACTTTTGGAAGTATTATTGGACAATTTTTATTTCCTGTCTGGTTCTTTCAAGGTATAGAACAGATGAAATATATTACGTTATTAAACCTTTTATCCAAAACAATATTTACACTTGCTATTTTTATTTTAGTCACTAAAGAGAGTGATATTTATTTAGTTCCATTACTCTTTTCTATTGGCTCAATTATTGCTGGGATTTTATCACTATTTATAATTTATATAAAATTTAATTTACATTTTAAAATACAGAAGATAAATACTATTAAATATTATTTTCTTGATGGATGGCATGTATTTTTATCACGATTATATGTCAGCTTATATAGCACATCCAATACTATATTATTAGGATTAATGACTAATAATGTTATTGTTGGCTATTACGCAATTACAGAAAAAATCGTACTTGCTATTGGTGGAATTTCTGAACCAGTTAATCAAACTATTTATCCTTATCTAGCTAAAAAATATAAAGAAAATTTTTATGATTTTATAAATTTTTTAAAGAAAATGGCTCTATACTTTACAATTGGATCTTTTATTCTTTTTTTATTATCAGAATATTTTGTTGATGAACTTGTCTATTTAATTCAAGGTAATTATGATGCACATATCTCCATGTTATTAAGTATATTTTTATTTAGAATTTTACTTTTTCCTTTTGGAGCATTACTCTCCAATACACTTATTATAATGGAAGAAAAACGTAGATTTATAAAGGTGATGAACTATACAGTTATTGCAGATGTAATAATGGTTCCTTTTGCTATTTATCAATTTCAAGAACGTGGACTTATTATTGCTTTTGTACTCACGGTATTAGTACATGTTACTTCGCTGTATTATTTTACAAATAAATCAATTCAAGAACAAAAAACATATAAGGGAAAATAAATGCAAACTTTTTTAACACATATAGACTATAAGACTCAAAAGCTATCAACCATAGAGAAGTCTGATAATATTGAAATTTTTGAAAATAATGAATATTTTATTCTTCTTAATGGTAATCTTACTAATAAAGATGTAACTACAACTCATTTACTTAAAAAATATCAGCAGGAAGGTATAAGTTTTATAAAGAGTTTAGAAGGGAATTTTTCTCTTGTTCTTCATGATAAACAAAAAGAAGAACTTTTTATTTCCAGAGATAAAGTAGGTATAAAGCCTCTCTATTTTACGATAACTAAAAACTCTATTATTTGTGGTACTCATCTTAAAAAATTTCAGCAAATTAAAGAGTTAACTTTAACCATTAACCCTAGTGCTTTAGCAAATTATATGCAATTTGGCTTTGTACTCCAACCAAATACCATTTTTCATGATTGTTATAAAGTAGAGTCTGGCTCATATATTCAATTTAATTTAAGTAGTCAAACACACAATAGCATAAAATACTGGACTTTAGAGTCAAATTATAAAGCTGAAAAATCTGTAAACAATGAAGTATCGTATCTACAAAAAGCAGAAAAATGTCTACAGGAGTCCGTTGAAAAGAGTACTAGAGATTGTAACTTTGGACTCTCTTTAAGTGGTGGATACGACAGTGCAACTCTCGTTGCAATGGCTCAATCACAGTCAGATAAAAAAGTCGATAGTTTTACTATTGGATTTCATGAGAATGAGATAAATGAAGCACCCTATGCTAAAAATGTTGCAAAACATTTAGGTACGAATCATCACGAATATTATTTTACTGCTAAAGATGCCTTAGAGCTTATTCCTAAAATGTGTCATGTTTATGATGAACCTTTTGCTGACCATGCATCTTCCCCAACTATGCTTACTGCTCAACTTTTAAAAAAGAATAATCTTGAAAAACTAATCTCAGGTGATGGAGGAGATGAAGTCTTTGCCACAGCAGAAGATGTCCATTTTTTTGAACGATTGCAAAATAGTTCTCATCTACTAAGAAGAAGTGTTATCAAACCATTAAAACTTATTAAACCTGAAAAAATTCCTTATTTAAAAAATTATAATAATTTTCCTAAAAAATACCATAAGCTCTTACAAATTTTATCTTCAAAAAATATTCCTAAAATGATTTTGTCTAGAAATACACTCTATTTAGAAAATGAATTAAAAAGTCAAATTAAAGGGTACAAAGAACCAATTTTAACAACTTTTGAAGATATAGAATTTCCTAAACATGCTGAAGCTGTAGACCAGATTATTGGAACCTATTTTAAAACAACTATGATTGATGGTGAACTGGTAAAAAGCTACTCAGCAATGAACTACGAAAACATCTCAATTGCTATGCCCTATTTGGACACACAACTCATAGAACAGATGGCAAAAGTTCCATCCTCTATCAAAATTAAAAATGGTATTAAAAAATATCTCTTAAAAGAAATTTCTTATAAATATATTCCAAAAGATTTAATGGAACGTCCAAAGTGTGGTTTTGATATTCCTTTTAGCTCTTGGATGAAGCATGAACTTAAAGAAATTTTATATAGTCAAATTAATTCTAAAAGGTTAGATAAAGATAATATATTTTATACTTCTTCCATTCTAAACATTCGAGACCAGTTTTTTGCTGGTAATGATGCATATAAATATAAACTATGGAGAATATTCATATTTCAACTTTGGTATGAAGAATTTTTCTCTAAAACCTTAAAGGATAAATCATCGAAGCTTGTATAGCCCCAGTTAGTGAAAAAACATACTCAGCTCCTACCATTTCATATGAAGAGTGGTCAACCCAAAAAATAAAAGCCCTAAAAGAGCTCATAGATAAACAACTAACAAAAAGAGATGACCCTATGGTTATCGTTTTGGAACTTTCTCATTTTTCTCTACCTCTTGAAGAGATAAACCAAGAGTGGGCAAAAAGAAACATGACTTTTGCAAATGAACTTTGTGGTGAAATTATTAAAAAATATCAACATAAATTCAAAATTATTCCTACAATTTTACTTAATAACTTAGATGAAGATGCCATGGTAACAGCAGAAGAGTTTATTGATGAAATGGTTAAAGGTCAAAAATATATACGTTCAGAATCAGTACGTTTAGTTTCTGAGAGAAACTTAAAGAATAGAGCTTTTAAAGCACTTAAGAAAAATGAAAAACTCGCCGATAGTTTCATCAATATTGATGGAAAAGCTTATTTAAAAGATGATGAATATAAACATGACCTTGCAGCAGGCTTTGTTAATGATGATGGAAAGATTATTCCACGTTGTGGACTTATCTTAACAAGTTTTTTAGACATGGTTGCTAAATTTGCAAATGATAGATTACACCAAAAATCAGATGCTGATGTTCTATTTATTTCATTTTCAGAACAGTTCCATGAGTACCAAAGAGTCCGTTTGGGTGTAGATATTTACACCCAAACTCATAAAAATGCGACGATACATCCTATTATTTTGCATTGGTCATATGAAATTGACCAAGCATTAACTTCATATAGAGAATGTAATACCCAAGCATGGCACGAAGTTGAACTCTAATCAACTATCTTTTGAGCAGACAAACCGTTTTAAGGGTCTGCTCATTTTACTCATTGTTTTTGGTCACATTTCTCAACTTTTAGAACAAATTGGTTCTCTTCATGCAACACTCTACTCTTTTCATGTAGTCTCTTTTTTACTACTACCTTTTTTATTTAACAATGATTTATTTACTTTAAAAAATATTCAAAAAAATTTAAAACGTATCTATATCCCTTATAGTATATTTTTTATTTTATCTTTTATTGCATTTTCACTTTTACAAAATGACTATAATATTTTTTCAGCAATTAGATCTTGGTTTATTGGTAGCAGTTACTATTTAAAAATAGATATAGGATTAAGACTACTATGGTTTTTCCCTGCACTTTTTTCTTTAGTTCTATTAATTATGACATTCAATAACTTAAATCAAAAATTAAAAAAAATATTTTTATCTATAATGTTATTTTTACATATATTAATTCCATTTATTCCTAAAAGCTATCTTTTTAATTTTCCACTTAGTTCGTATATTGCTTTTTATATATTTAGTATTGGTATTTTAGTAAATTATATATATAAGAATATAAACTATAATTCTTACTCAACATGGAAACACTCCCTTCTGTTTTTAGTTTTACTTTTTTTGGCATATGGCTCTGATTTTTCTTTAGCATCAGCCATTTTTCCAAATATTTTAGAAAATCCTTTTAACTTTTTATTACAAGATATGATAATGATTAGTAGTTTTTTTACACTTATTTTATGGAGTAAAAACATTAAATTATTTGAAACTTTTGGAAAATACTCTTTGGTTATTTTTACAATTCATCCTTTTATAATTCAAATATTAAATATTCTTTACCCATGGAAAGGGTTTTCAGAGGGTATAATCAAGTTTTTTATTGTTATTACCTTTAGCTATTTAATTGCGAAAGGCATTTATTACTTTAAAATAAATAAACTTATATATCCACGATAAAAAATATATTAAATTATTATTTAACATAATATAATATCTTCTATTGTATAATTTTTTAAATTAATAGAAGGAAGAAATATGTTTAAAAGAATTTTATATATGAGTATACTCTGTATAAGTATGGTACAAGCTGCCATACTTACAACCAACAAGAATACTTATGCAGGAAATGAGTTAATAAAAGTTAACTTTTCAGAAATGATAAAACAGCAAAATGATTGGATTGCTATTTACAAAGAAGGCACTCCAAATACTTGGGAAAATGTTATTCAATGGAATTGGACAAATGATATTCAAGCTGGACAAATCACGTTTAAACCATTAGCTAATGGGAAATATGAAGTAAGAGCTTTTTACAATAACTCTTATGTTGTAGAAGCGAGTAAGAAATTTAATGTTGGACTAAATATAACTTCTATTTTAACCAATAAGAATGAATATACCCCTAATGAATCTATTTTAACTACTTTTAAAAATTTGTCAGGAAACAATAAAGATTGGTTAGCAATCTATAAAAAAGGTAGTGTTAGTAACTGGGAAAATATGATTCAGTGGAGTTGGGCAGGAAACATAAATGGTCAACATAACTTTGATCCTCTAGTAGCAGGTGAGTATGAGGCACGGGTCTTCTTTAACAATACATTTAATGTTGAAGCCACACATGCATTTAAAGTTTCAAATGAAAACCCAATAAATGCTATTGTAACTACTAACAAAATCAAATATACAATTAATGACCCTATTGTTGCTTCTTACAATAATATGTCAGGTAGTGATAAAGATTGGATTGCTATTTATCCTAAAGGAAGTAATAATAATTGGGAAAACATGATTCAATGGGCATGGATTCATGGAGATATAAATGGAAACTCTAATTTTGAAAAGTTACCTGTAGGTGAGTACGAAGTAAGAGTATTTTTTAATAACTCTTTTAAGAGTGAAGCAGTACATAATTTCATAGTTGTAAATAATGAGTTTAATGTAATAAGTAGAAAAGTAACTTATGATCCATTTGAGCTAATACATGCTGATTTTGTTAACATGAGAGGAACGGCTAGTGACTGGTTAGGAGTATTTTCTGTTGGAGCTGCACATAGTAAAGCCAGTGCTATTCAATGGAAATATGCAAGAAGTTTAGTTAATGGTAATGTATCTTTTAATGGTCTCCCTGTTGGTACTTATGAGATGAGAGCATATTTTGCAACCAAACATAAGAAAACTTTAGTTTTTAAAGTACAAAATGTTGCACCTGTTTCTATTACATATGAAACTGCAGAAAATGGATTACAACAAAACTGGATAACACAAAACAGGGCTGTAGAAGTTTTAAACATAGGAGTAAATAGTCAGCACTCTATTCGTGCATTCCTAGGAAATACTACCTATTTTGTTTTTCCAAATAATCCAGACAAGAAAATGAGATTTTTAGAACTAGATACAAGAATTGGTACTGCATCCCATATTGGTAACTTTGGTGTAAAAATTAAAACAAAAAATGGTAATCGAAGAATTATATTCTCTTCATATATGAATCATTCTACAAATGGTCGTAATGATTTTAGTGGAAATGCAATTCCAACAGATCCATTTACACTAGATGGATATCTTCATAATCACCCTGGACCAACTGACTACTATTTAAAAACTAGAGCTGGTAACTTTGTACATTATAAAATAAATATTGAAGAGAAACTTAGAATTCTTGAACCAGATAATGAGCTAATAAGTATTTCACTCTTTACCTCAGCTGGTGGAGATTTTGACAACATAAAACTTGTTTCACACTAAGCTTCATAAGAAGAGTTGATAAAACTCTTCTTTTATTTAATAACTAAAAAACCTTCAAAATTCATATACTTCTGAACTGATAAAATATCAACAAATCCTGCTCGTTTTAACATATCTATATTGCCCTGTGTTGAGAATGGTTCAAGTACACCCTTCAAACTTTTAGCCTTACCAATGACCTCTTCTGCTGAATAGCCTTGGTCGAGTTTATACTCCATATATAAGTTAGAAATAATATCTTGAAAACGAGCATCATTTGCACGTACTTTTTCATACAAAATAAATGCTCCACCCCAATTTAAAGAGTCATAAATTTTATTAATAAGCTCTTGACGTAGTTTTGGATGAATAAACTGAATAGTATAATACGAAATAATAAGGTCTGCTTTTTCCATTTGCATAGTTGTCATATCATCACAAATAAAAGATATATTATCACTAGCATAAAGTTCATTTGCTTTATTAACCATATCTTCTTCAATCTCAAGACCAATAAATTGAGCATTTCTAAACTCATGTCTTTTTGCCAATTTATGTGTTAATGTTCCAGCCGAAGAGCCTAATTCATAACAAACAGAGTCATCTTTAACAAAATAATCACTCAGTTTTGTAATTAACTCATGCCCCTCTTCATAAAGTGGAACCGATTTTGACACATGTTCTTCAAAATGTTCAACCATCTCTCCTGAAAATTTCCAATTTGCATTTTTTGCTTCTATTTTATCACCAGACTGTCCCATATTTTCTCCTATATTTTATATTTTTTTAATTCTATAGAGATAGTGTTCACTTAAATCATGATCAATATCTACAAAAGGATGAAAGAATCTTTTTTTATCTTCAATCATACCCAGTTCCAACATATACTTTTTAGCTTTTTCATTTTTTACAGAAGAGAAATAAACAATCTCATCAAGATGAAACTTATTGAAAGCCAATTCTAAAATTGCTTTACCTGATTCTAGCATATAACCGTTATCCCAATCTTTCTCTTGCATTCTCCATGCAATTTCAATACAAGGAGAAAAAGGAAAAAGTGTTTTAGGAGCATGCAGCCCAGCATAGCCTATAAAGCGTTTGCTTACTTTCTCTTCAACTACCCAAAATCCCCAACCTCTAGTTTTAATGAGTTTTTGAAATTTTTTAGCAGCATTACTACTCTCTTCTAATGTTAAAAGTTTAGGAAAAAACTTCATAATATCTTTGTTGGATGTCAACTCAGAATAAGCAGAAAAATCTTCTTCTCTCCATTGCCGTAGTTTTAAATGTTCTGTCTCAAATTCAATCATAAGTATAATTATAACATTATAAACTACTATAAAAATTAAAATATTTTTTAAGTTTAAGTATCAGAGGTGTATAATTAGTATTACAATAATAAGATTTATATAAAATTAGAATATTTTTTACCCAAAGGAAATCCATGTTTACTATTCACCATGTAGCATTAAGTGTTACAGACATACAAAAATCAATTAATTTTTACGCCATTTTTGGATTTGAAGTTGCCTACACTTGGCAAAGTGAAGACAAAGCCATTCAAATTTCTCATTTGAAACTAGGAGAAACTTTTTTAGAACTTTTCTGTTTTAAAAACTACCAAGAGGCACCAGAAAGTTCTAAAGAGCTTATGACTGACTTACCAAGAATTGGAGTAAAACACTTCGGACTCAAAGTAAAATCTGTACATGAAACAAAAAAGTTTGTTCTTGATAGTGGCTATGAAGGTGACATTGAGATTATTAGAGGAAAAACAGAAGTTGATTACTTTTTCATAAAAGACCCTGATGGAATTCTTTTAGAGTTTATTCAAGATGATAGAGGACTCTAGCAGATGAGAAATAGCTGGGGTAAAAGTAGACGACTACAAAAACTAAAAAAAGAGAACTATTTTTTAATATTAGCAATGGATCATGCCATCTCTAATGGTTCTATAGCAGGTATTGAAAGTGTTTCTAGTGTTAATAAATGGATAAACTTTTCAGAAGAGAATAACCTTCCTGCTGTTGTACTCAATCATCGATATATTTATAATTTGGATACATTTTCAAAAACAAATATTGTTGTACAAACTATGGGACTTACTAAAAGTACAAAAAACATTAACAAAGTTACACTTGCCAATATTGACGACATGGTAGCCTTGGATGCAACTGCTATTTCAGTACAGATAAACTTCAAAACTGAAAATCTTGATGAAGCCATTATTG
>Ga0256826_1003069_pt1 | contig 10026 bp, 9 predicted proteins | sample CV79metaG_FD_185975 | JGI IMG/M metagenome (GOLD analysis project Ga0256826, IMG submission 185975) | Hydrothermal vent microbial communities from East Pacific Rise, Pacific Ocean - CV79 | ecosystem: Environmental > Aquatic > Marine > Hydrothermal vents | place: Pacific Ocean: East Pacific Rise... | reverse complement strand
TTTTTCTACTTTCGACGAAAAAAGCTCAAAAAAAGGGCACAGTTTGGGCACACCTCTAATTGCGTTCTATAATTCCAGCCTCACTTAATGCTGTAATAAAATCGACACTAACATCGTCAGATAATTTTTCAATTTGATATTTATGTTCTCTATACATCAGTTTGTGTTCATCACTATCTTTTTGTAGTGTCTTATCAAATAAGTTACAATATTCTTTAAACTCATTTATCATCATATCTATTTTTGTATGATAGTCTTTACCACCTATTGACTTAATTTCAACATGATTAGATTCAATCTTCTCTATATTCCAAATTGTTCCTTTTTTTGTTTTTATTTGGCGACTCTTTTGTTTTGTATTTGAAGAGAGAATATCCATAACATTTTGGCTGTATCCAATTCTAGGTTCCCATGATGAAAGTAACTCAGCTTTGTTACATAGAAGCATAAATTTATAAAAGTTAAAGTTTATACCATCATTATTAATTGTTGAGATATGTATATGAAAACCTGTTTCTTCATTTGTATAACCATATTTACTAATAATTGGACATATTGTTTTGATGTAGTGTTCTATCCCTAAAGCTGTAGTAATGGGTACAGAAATTTCTATACCATTATCTTCTAGTGAAATATCAGGTTTAATCTGTATGCAATTGTTTTTATCTTTAACTATTGGCAAATTGATTGTATCTACTAAAATCTCTACATCTGTTAGTTTGTATATCTCTTCAACAATATTATCAATGACTTTATTGTATTGATACTCTGTTGTATCAATATAAAATTCAAATTCACAACCATACTGATATTTATCAATCTGCTTTATAGTATTATATGAGGGATATGAACAATTACTATTTGCTTCATATCTTCTTGTAGTTTTATTTGTAGTGTATTTCATTATCCCTCAATCATTGCATCTAAAGTGCTGTGAAGTCTTTCTATTTTATAGTCAGTGTTGTTAGTCCACTCTTTAAGAGGCTGTTTATTAGTTGGCAATACGGCATTTGATTTTACATATACAAAAGCACGCTTAATGCCATGGTGTGATTTTACTTCTATCTTCTTTCTTATATAAAAATCTGGAGCACCTTCAAACTCATCGATTCTTTGCATAAGTTCTGCTCTTGTTATTTGATAGAGTTCCCCATTAATCTTAGATACAGGTGTATCTATAATATAGGGATAATTTCCAAAAGAGTCTTCAAACATTGCAAATTTTTTTACAGTATGAGCTTTACCAAGTCGTTTGGCAGATTTACTAAGAAGGTTATGATTATCAAACCCTTTTTTTAGTGACCCATATACAAAAAGTAATTCATTAAAAGATTCTTCTTTCTTAAAGTAACCCTTTTTTATAATAGTAATTACACCTTTATCATGGAGTCTATGCAATATCTTTCTAGTTGTATCAGTAGATATACCTTCAACCCTAGCAGCAGAAAATGGCAATATAGCGTTTGAATCTAATGATTGCACTTTATGGTGTATCTTTTCAGTATAAGACATTATTTATTCCTCTGTTTATATCGTGACAATATTATAGCTAAATCATATTATTTTGTCACGATAATAGTAGCGTATTCTAAGTATTCAATTCATAGTAAAATCTATTATTTTTAATAATATCCATAAAGTATAACAATTATACTAATAAATAATGATATATTTGGCATAATTACCTAAGTCAAGTGATAAATTTCTAAACAGCTTTAGAAAACCATTTTACAATCATGATATTTTGGGCACAGTCAACAATCTTGATTACAAAAAATCCCCTAAAATAGGAGAGAATAGATGAAAATACGAGTCTACTACGAAGATACCGACTTGGGTGGTGTTGTCTATCATTCAAACTATTTAAACTTTTGTGAGAGAGCTAGAAGTGATGCTTTTTTTCAACAAGGAATAACTCCTGTTTTAAAAAATGGTCATTTTGTGGCTAGAAAAGTGATAGCTAACTATATAGCTAGTGCAAAACTTGGTGACCTTTTAGAGATAAAAACATCTCTTCTAAAGATGAAATCTGCTTCATTTATTTTACAACAAACTATCTATAAAGAGAGTGTAAAACTATTTGATATGGAGATTGTTTTAGCCTATATCAACTTTGATGGAAAACCACAAAGAATAGATAGAGAAAGTAAAGAGTTAATAGAGAGATTGTTTGTATCTATATAGAACTTTACTATCACTATTATCTTTAAACAAATGGAGTCTAAAATATGCCAACAATCTATAAAGATAGAGAAAAATGCTATAGATGCTATAGACCAAAAAGCTCCTGTATGTGTGGATATATCCAAGCTATTCAAACAGATACTAAATTTATAATTTTAATGCACCCAAAAGAGTTTAAAAAAGTAAAAAATAATACTGGATTTTTTACACATCTTTCACTCAGTAACTCTGAAGTCTTTATAGGGATAGATTTTTCAAACCATAGGCGTATAAATGAGATAATCGCAACACATAATAGTTATATACTTTTCCCCTCTCCAGATGCCATAAATCTTACCACAGACAATCCAGCAGATAAAAATGACACAAAAAAACCTTTAGCTATATTTTTAATAGATTCTACTTGGATGTGTACGAAAAAAATCTTTACACTCAGCACTAACCTCAACAAGTTACAGCATCTAAGTTTTACAACAGATAGAACTTCGCAATATGAGATAAAAGAGCAACCAAAAAGTAACTATCTCTCAACTATAGAATCTACTTTAGTTGTCTTAGAGCTACTTAATAAATGGGAAGTTGAAGAGACAACAGAGAAAGAGTTTAAAGGGTTTTTAAACCCTTTTTTCAAGATGATAGAGTATCAAAAAAATGCTATTGCTCAATCAACTTCAAACTCTGTACGATTTAAAAATATCTCAAAAGAACTCTAAATCATCCTCTTCATTCTCAATCTCCTCTTCATTAAACATAGCTACAATCTCTAAAGCATTATTTGAAAATGAAGCATCAAAATAGTAGATATTATCTGCTATTTGATCAATAAATACTATCTTAATCCAATCTTCCATATCTTTAATAAGCCCTAGCATTATCGAAGCAAAAAAAGATCTTTTATCTCTATCTTGCATCTGTTGTACATTAATGGTTCCTAAAAATGTTGAGATAGAGTTGCATGCACGAAGTAATATATCAAATAGTCCTATCGAATCTAAAATATTTGCTAATTCTACTATCGTCTCTTGTAGTGTTTCTATATATACTATAGAAGATTCTGCATCAGATGATTCTATCTTATATGTTATATCAATAAACCTATCTATTTTTTCTAATAAAACTTCAACTTTATCCATAATAGTATCATCAAGAATATCAATTAGTTGAGATGCACTCATCTTCTCATTTTCAGTTGAAAAGCGTATATCTTGTGTTTGTAATGCAGTTAATTTATGTCCTGAAGTGTGTTCTTTTAGATGAGAAGAGTATTGAATATCTTGTAAACTACCAATAAGATTCTCTTTATTTATATCCTCTTCATTCACTAATTTATTGACAAGAGTATTCACATTTTGTTTCGTATTTGTCATCTCAATACTAAACTGTTCTAACTGTTTTAGATAGATATCTAAATCTTTTTGATCTGTAATCTTTTTAACTACTCTTCCCAATAAAGGAGTAATAGTTTTAAATTGAAATGGTTTTGGTAAGATAGCATCTACATAGTTATATGCTATATCTTGATTTGTTTGAAGCGATTGGTTTCCTGTTATAACGATAATAGATTGTGAAAAAGATTTTTCCCTTATCTTTGTAATTAACTCAAGTCCAGTCATTCTTGGCATATCAACATCAGTCACGATTAAATCATAATAGGATGGTTTCAAAAGCCACAAATCTAAAGCTTCTTGACCATCATTTGCTGTTGTACAAGTTTTAAAAAATCTTCCAAAAAGCTTTTGATACATCTCTAAAATATCTTTTTCATCCTCAACTACCAATATATTTAGATTAGCAGAATATTCACGAACAATAGACATTGTTTGACTTAAAATATCATTCAATTTCACTATCCTTAATTTTTTTGTATTATACAACTCTTACCTTATTTAAATTCTTTTTATAATAGGAAAAATAAAGCTTTATTCTTGTAAAATTTATAAAAACATAAAGTAACTAAAGGAAGGCAGATGTAATGGATGAAATAGATGAAGTATTACAATATTCAAAAACTTTAAAACTTTTATATGTTGAGGATAATGAAGATTCAAGAGAAGCTACACAACTTGTTTTTGAAGAGTTCTTTTCTCAAATTATTATAGGTGTTGATGGTCAAGATGGATATGAGAAATTTCAAACTAATGATGTAGATATTATTATTACAGATATAAATATGCCTCGTTTAGATGGTCTACAGATGATTGATAAAATTCGCCAAATCGATAAAGATATTCCTATATTAGTACTTTCTGCATATAATGAATCTGGTTATTTTATGGAAAGTATAAAAATAGGTGTTGAAGGGTATCTTCTCAAACCTATCGATTTAAATCAATTTCTATCTGCATTAAAAGGTATTACAGGAAAAATTAAACTTCAAATTCAAGCACAGCAAAACCTCTCTTTACTTACACAATATCAAGAGATAACAGACAATAGCTCTATTGTTTCTAAAACAAACCTAGATGGAAAGATAACATTTGTCAATGATACTTTTGTCGCTTTTTCAGGATACAGTCGTGAAGAGTTGATTGGTCAAAACTACCTTCTCATACGATACCCTCAAAACGATACAAACTTTTATGATGAGATTTGGGATACAGTAAAAAATAAGAAACAGATTTGGCAAGGTACTATTCGTAACATATCTAAAAGTGGTAAAGTATACTATTCTCGTACAACTATTAAACCTATCTTAGATATTTCTAATGAAATTATCGAATATATCACTCTTGAAAAAGATATTACCAATATTATGAGACCTCAAAAACTACTTGAAGATATGATAATTTCTCAAGAGATTCCGATGCTTATTCTTGTAAAGATGGTTGACTATGATACACTACATAAATTTTATGGACAACATAAAATTGCAGAGATAGAGGAAAAATTTTCTGTTTTTCTTTTTGATATGATGAAAACAAATTTTCTATTTGACAATGTTTTTGTACTTGGAGAGGGACGTTTTGCATTTTCACAAGATAAAAAACTCTGTACACAAAAGTTAGAAGATATAGAAAAAGTGATACAAGAGACTATATCGAAAATCAATAACAAAAGTTTTATGATTGAAGATACTGTTTATGATATATCTATTATGATTAGTTTTTCATACAATAACAATGTTTTAGATAATGTTTTACTTGGTTTACAGGAGCTTGAAAACTCAAAACAAGATTATATCTATGCCAACAATCTTGCCTCGATTGAATATGAAAAAGCACAAAAAAATATGCAAACGTTACAACTTGTAAATACTGCTATCAATCACAATAAAATTATCTCCTATTTTCAACCTATCATCGACAATAAAACTCAAAAAATAGTAAAATATGAATCATTAGTTCGTTTAGTCGATGAAAACGATAAAGTATTAGCACCTTTTTTCTTTTTAGATGTTGCAAAACGAGGAAAATTTTACTCACAAATCACAAAAATTGTTTTACAAAACTCCTTTGAAGCTCTTAAAAAAACAGACAAATTTATAAGTATGAACCTTTCTGCTTTAGATATAGAAAAAGAGAGTATTTCTAACTTTATTTTTGAAATTTTAGAAAAAAATAAAGAGAATGCTTCAAGAGTTGTTTTTGAACTTTTAGAAGATGAAAATATAAAAGATATGAATGCTGTTAAAAAGTTCATTACACGTGCAAAACAGTATGGTGTAAAGATTGCCATTGATGATTTTGGTGCAGGGTACTCTAACTTTGAACGTTTACTTGATTATCAACCAGATATCTTAAAGATAGATGCTTCTCTTATTAAAAATATTTTAGATGATGACTACTCTTTAGCTGTTGTAAAAACATTAGTTACTTTTGCTAAAAGTCAAAAAATTGAGATTATTGCTGAATATGTAGAGAGTAAAGAGATATATGAACTACTCAAAGATTTAGAGATTGAATATTCACAAGGTTACTATTTCGGGAAACCTGAGCCATTAGATGCAGACCTATAACAGTTTTTATACAGATAAAAAACAGTTAAACAACTTTATACAAAAGAGTGCTATTCCAAATAGCACCAAAGTTTTGTTACAAATCTTCACAGGTGTTTGTAACAAAGAGTTCATAGAAAATTTACTCTTAGAGATCAAAACAGTTCTTCCCTCTATCCATATCATTGGAGCAACTACAAGTGGTGAAATTTTAGAAAAACAGATAAGTGAATATCAAACTGTCCTCTCTTTTACTATTTTTGAAAAAACAGATATACAGATTTATCAAGTCGAGTTAACACCATCAAGTAACACTATGGCTGAAAATATCATAAAAAGAATCGATACAACAGCAGATCCTCGAGTGATGATAGCTTTTAGTAATGGTTTACAAACAAATGGAGAACTCTTTTTAGAAACTTTCAACCAAAAATTACCAAATCTTGTTATATCAGGAGGACTTTCTGGTGATAATGCTGAGTTTCAACAAACATATATATTTACTCAAGATGGTATTTGTAGTGGAACAGTATCTGCTGTTTTATATGGAACACATCTACAAGTAAATACAACATTTAGTTTTGGTTGGAAAACGATAGGCAAAGAGTTTATTGTAACAAAAGCGAAAGAAAATAGAGTATATCAGATAGACAACTATACACCATCAGAACTCTATGGAAAATATCTTGGAAAAAATATTCAAAAACAGCTTCCAGCTACAGGTATAGAGTTTCCTCTTATAATAGAGCGTAACGGTAAAAAAATAGCACGTGCAGTTCTTGGAGCTGAAAAAGATGGTTCTCTCATTTTTGCTGGAAATGTAAAAAATGGCGATAGTGTTTGGCTAGGATATGGAGATGCTGAAAATATCCTAAAAAATGGAATATCTATCTATAACCATATCATAAAAAAACCTGTTGAAACTATCTTTTTATACTCCTGTATGGCCCGTAAAGCACTTCTGGGAGAGAGTATCCTAAATGAGATTTTACCACTACAAAATATAGCACCTACAAGTGGATTTTTTACCTATGGTGAATTTTTTTATACTCAAAACAATAGCAATAAAAGTAATAAAAATCAACTTCTCAATGAAACAATGACTGTTTTAGCACTGAGTGAAAGTGATACAAAACAGGTCTATTTAGACTATAAAGAGTATACTGTTACCTCTGCAAAAGTTCAAACTATAGAAGCATTATCACATCTTGTCAGCCAAACAACGCAAGAGTTAAATATGCTCAATAAAAACCTTGAAGCAAAAGTAAAAGAGGAAGTAAGAAAAAATAGTTTAAAAGATCAACAGATATTTCATCAAGCAAAACACGCTCAAATGGGAGAGATGATGAGTATGATAGCACATCAGTGGAGACAACCTCTTTCAGCTATAAGTTCCACAGCTATATCTTTAAACCTCAAAGCAAAATTGCATAAATTAGATAGTAATACAGCTGAAGATTTAAGTCACAAAATCACCGAATATTCACAACATCTTAGTCATACTATAGATGACTTTAGAGAGTTTTTCAAATCAAATAAAGAGAAAAAAGATACAACATATAATGAACTTATAGAAAGTGTTTTACGTATTATTGAAGTTTCAATAACAAATAAAAATATCAAAATTATCATAAAACTCAACTCTACAAAGATTTTACATACCTATCCAAATGAACTTAAACAAGTAATCTTAAATCTTATGAAAAATGCAGAAGATGTACTTTTAGAAAAGAGGATACCAAATCCTCAAATTATTATTGAGTCATTTGAAACAACTTTAACTATTACAGATAATGGTGGTGGTATCCCTTTAGATATACAAGATAAAATATTTAACCCCTATTTTTCAACAAAAACAAAAAAAGATGGTACAGGATTAGGACTATATATGTCAAAAACAATCATAGAGGAGCATTGTCACGGGGTGTTAAGTGTTACAAATTCAAAAGAGCAAAATGGAGCAAAATTTATTATAACAATTTAGATATAATAATTTAAAAAAAGAGGAAACTATGGTCACACAAGAACAGTATACTATCCAAACACTCCAAACTCTTTTAGAAAAAAATAGTAAAGAACTAACAGTTGAGTTTAAACGCCTCTTTCATGGTCGTGGTGGACTCTATGAGGGTTGGAACTTCTTAACAATAGATTCTATCGATACTATTTTAAGTGTAGCACTCTATTTTGAGATGGAAGAGATGTTAGAGATGGAACTTATAGCTATGCTTAAAAAGTTTATAACGAACACAAGACATTCAACTATAGTAGTACAAAAAAGGTATATTAAAGGCTCTCCTAGTGAAGTTATAGTGGGAGAGTTAGCGCAAAACCTTTATGTAGTTGAAAATGGTATAAAAATAAAACTCAATCTCCTCTCAAATCGTAACAATGGCTATTTCCCCGATATGAAAAATGGTCGGCAATTTGTAAAAGAGAACTCCAAAGATAAAAATGTCTTAAATCTTTTCTCCTACACTTGTGCTTTTTCTCTCTATGCAAAGCTTGGTGGTGCTTCTCATATATCTAATATCGATATGAGTAAAGGTGCTTTAACTACGGGACGAGCAAATCATCACCTCAACAACTTAGATACTCATGGTGTAAGTTTTCACCCCTATAATATTCTTAAATCGTTCTCTCGTATCAAGAAAAAAGGTCCATATGGAGTTATTATCATCGACCCTCCTACATTTCAAAAAGGGAGTTTTGAAGCTACAAAAGATTATAGAAAACTGATAATGAAACTACCTCAAATCGCGAGTGAAGATTGTATACTTTTAGCATCTCTTAACTCTCCAGATTTGGAAAGTGAATTCATTATAGAGCTTATAAAAGAGTTGGCTCCTAGTTTTAAGTTTGTGAAACGATTAGAAAATCTCAAAGAGTTTGCAAGTGCTGAGGAAGAGAGAAGTCTTAAAAATCTAGTTTTTCAAAGAGAAAAGCTCTAAAAAAGAACCCCTAAAAATAGGAGTATCTTCCCTTACCTGACTGCTTTGCGTTATACATCGCAACATCAGCAAAATGGATAAGCTCTTTTTGAGAGGTTGTATCTTTTGGATAAGAGCTTATTCCTATACTACAAGTTATATTTATAGTAGCCTCTTTATGTTTTATAGCTGTTGAGGATGCTTTTAATATCTTTTTAGCAAAATCATCTAAAGCAGTTTTATCTGCAATACCCTCCACTAACAAAGCAAATTCATCTCCACTAATCCGAGCAAAAGTATCCTCTATTCGGATAACCTGTTGAATATTTTTTGCTAAATCATGTAACACTTTATCCCCTCCAGAATGAGAATATGTATCGTTGATATTTTTAAAATTATCAAGATCTATAAAAAAGAGTGCTACAACACTTTTATCTCTTTTTGCTTTACTGATAGACTGAGCTACTCTTAAATCAAAAAGAAATCTATTTGGAATATTTGTTAATGTATCATAATGTGCTAACTGATATAGATCTTCTATCTCTCTCTTTTTTACATTATGTGCATCTATCTTGTTTTGTAAATTTTGTGCAATTTGATTCAACTTTGCATAAACAATATTCATATCGATAGGTTTTAAAACAAAATAATCTATCCCTATATTGATAGCTTTTAATAAAGTCTTTCTATCATCAAATGCAGACATAACGATGATAGGCTTCTCTCTATCACGCTCTTTTATCTCTTTTGCCATCGATAAACCATCTAAAAGAGGCATTGTAATATCAGTTAAAACAATATCAGGTTTTTTCTCCTGAAAAAGAACCAATCCCTCAGCCCCATTGTAAGCTTGATAGAACTCTTTCACATCATCCTCTAGCAACATTTTCATACGCTCTTGTGCATCTACATCATCTTCAACATAAAGAAAAGTAAAATTATTTCACCAATTCTAATATCAAGTGCAATTTTTTTGAA
>Ga0256826_1003068_pt1 | contig 10029 bp, 11 predicted proteins | sample CV79metaG_FD_185975 | JGI IMG/M metagenome (GOLD analysis project Ga0256826, IMG submission 185975) | Hydrothermal vent microbial communities from East Pacific Rise, Pacific Ocean - CV79 | ecosystem: Environmental > Aquatic > Marine > Hydrothermal vents | place: Pacific Ocean: East Pacific Rise... | reverse complement strand
TTCAATGTTTTGTTGTGTTGTCTGTGCTGCCTCAAGAGAGCTCTCTAAAAGTAGTTGAATATCAGAACTCTTAGTACTTGTTTGTATAACAATTTCTTGCTCTTGTTGTGTACTTTTACGTATAACATGTGATGCTCTTTCAATTTCACTAGCTATTTGAGAATTTTCTTGCCCAAGAGATTTTACTATATTTATAGTCTCTTGAATAGTCGTAATAAAGTTGTTTACTTCATTTGCAGCATCTCCAAACTCGTTACCCTTTTTATATGCTAAACGTTTTGTTAAATCTTTATCTCCGCTTACTAACTCTGCGATTTTTTCTTTAAGTGCTGTAATGGGAGTAAAAATCTCTTTTATAAAAAATATACTTACCACTATTCCAAAAAATAGGCCAGCAATTAAAAGAGAAATAATAAGTGTTGTAGTTGTATTAGATATTTCTGCATCATTTTTATCTAAAGAGATTACTAAGTCCATTGCACCAAGCACATAACCAACTTCGGCATTATAGTGACAAGATAAACATCTCTCCTCTGTTACCATAGGTTTTATCATACGAATTGTGTGGTGTGAATTTTCATCTTTTTCTACAAGCTTTGCAGTTTTAGTTTTGAGAACATTTAGAATGAGTGCATCGTTAGTATACTTTTCATCAGGTGCATAAACCTCGAGAATGGCTTTTGATTTGATGATATTTAGACTCTCAATACCATCTATTTTCCTTGCATTGTGAAAAGCAGTCTCTACAACAGCTGGGTCACCTAACATCATGCTTGTTGTCAGTGTTTGAAAGATAGATTCACTTAGCATGTTAAGTGAGTTTTTACTTGTTGTGTTAGAGAGTTGCTGCAGAGTTGAAGACAGATAGTAAGAGATACCAAAAAGACCAATAATACTAAGAGAAAGAATAGAAATAATAACTTTTGATTTTACAGATGAAAACATAGGGGGACCTCTTAAAATGAGATAATTTATAATTTAATGTATAAATTATAACAAAAATCTCTTACTTTTTGGATACTTTTACCTAAAGTAAATTATAATGCCCTTATTAAAACAAGAATGGATATAAAAAATGATAACAACACAAGACCTAAAAAGTAAAATAATCGAAGGCTTAAACCTTGAAGATATTACAACAGATGAAATTGAAGATAATATGGCTCTTTTTGGAGATGATGGTTTAGGACTTGACTCTGTTGATGCTATAGAACTTACTTTAGTTATAGAGAAAGAGTTTGGTGTTAAAATAACAAATATGGCAGAAGCTGAAGATATTTTTGCAAATGCTGCATCTCTTACAGCATATATAAATGAGCAAAAAAACTAGACATTTTATATAGATGTTAGAATTAAATTTACCACATATAGAGCCTATTCGGTTCGCAAAGCATATTCTCTCAAAAGATACTACAACAGCAAGAGTTGTTGTAGAATTTTCACAAATACCAAGCTTAGCTATGATGATAGAGGCAGCTGCACAGAGCACGGCTGCTTTTAGTGATGGCTCAAAGAGAGATGGTTATTTGGTGGGTATGAAAAATATTAAACTATTAAATGCAGCTAGTGAGAACTCTTTAGAGGTGGAAGTAGTAATGAAACACGCTATAGAAAATATGTCTCTACTTGATTTTGCAGTTTATGAAAAGAGCCTTTTGTTATGTAAAGGCTCTCTTACAATAGCCCTTTCATAAAGGCTATTAGTTACTTAAGATACGGTACCTTTTATCTCTGAAACTTTACCATCTTTAAAAGTTACAAGAGCTGTCATCCATCTATTTCTCCAGTATTTCCATCTGTCTGATTCAATACCTTTAGTAGCATGAAATGGTGGATATCCACGTGCTAGAAGAACTTCTTCTTTAGTCATGCCCATCGCTACAGCACCATTGTTAATATTTTCTATTGTTGCAGGAGAGTGACCTGAAAGGTTGATTTTTTTCGCTGAAAAAAGTCTGTCAAGCATTTGGTTTGAGTTAAGTCTTGTATACTTAGTTTGAGTGATGTAAGTTATTTTCTCACCATCCATCATAAAAATAATAGCCTTCCCTGAGATTTTTGAGATAGTAACTTCAGTGTTTACTGGAATGTGAAAACCTGTTGAGTAGTTAGTTCCATCAACACGATTTTTTTCTGTCCACATAGCAACTTGTGTATAAAGAACAGTTTGCTCATCAATAAGAGCTTGTTTCTCTGGTGTAAGTTTTACCCCACCACAACCTATAAATAGTGTTGCAATAAATAGTGTAATTATCGAAACGATTTTTTTCATTTTTTCTCCTTGAAAGAATTGCTTTTATTCTAGTGCAGATTAACTTTAAAGATTATAAAATGTTAAGAACTAGGGAGCCAAAAGGTACTTTTATGTTTATATTTAGCAATTATTAGATAAAATATAGAGAATAAATCTATGGTAAAAGAAAAAAATGAAAAAAGTATTGGTGCTTTATTATTCTCAGACAGGTCAACTTAAACGGGTGTTAGACAGTTTTGTGTCAACGCTTGCTGATGAGAGTGTGGAGATTCATAAAAAAGCGATACGACCGAAGGAAAACTATAAATTTCCTTGGTCTTTTTATGACTTTTTTGATGAGTTTCCAGAAGCTGTTTACTTAGATAGTTGTGAGATAAATGATGTTGAAGATATCGATGATGATTATGATTTAGTCATTTTAGGTTACACAGTTTGGTATATGTCACCATCTATTCCGGTGACATCGTTTTTAAAGTCAGAACAGGCAAAAAAAGTTTTTAAAGATACTCCAGTTGTGACAGTTGTTGCTTGTCGTGATATGTGGATTTTAGCTCAAGAGAGAGTTAAAAAAATGCTTGAAGATTTAGATGCTAGGCTTATTGATCATGTAGCACTTACAGATCAAGGGGGAAGTGTTAAAAGTCTTTTAACTCTTCCAACTTTTATGCTTACGGGTGAAAAGCAATTTTTCTCATCTCTTCCTCCTGCAGGAATAACAGATGAAGAGATAAAACGGTGTGATAGATTTGGAGAGAGACTTCTCTCTGCCCTTAAAGAGGACAAAGAGAAGGGAAGTGAAGCTATGCTTAAGGGGCTTGGTGCGGCTGTTGTAAACGCCAAACTTATTGCAACTGAAAAGATTGCAAGTCGAAGTTTCTTAGTTTGGGGAAAACTTATTAAGCTTTCGGGTGCTAAGTATTCACTAGGTCGAAAAGTGACTATAACGATTTATGTACTTTTTTTATTGGCTCTAATTTTTACGGTGATACCGTTAAATATCATTGCTAGAAAGATTTTAAATATATTTCAAAAAGAAAAATTAAGAAAAATGGAAAAGCTCTATGAGCTTCCAAGTGGTAGGTAATTAATGGTAAATGTATATATTAACAAGGTTAGCTCATTTTTGCCAAATGAAGCTGTTGACAATGAAAACATTGAAAATGTTTTAGGTCAGATTGGTGTTCGTCCATCTCGTGCAAAACGTGTAGTATTAAAGTCAAACAAGATTAAAACTCGCTTTTATGCAATAGATCCAAAAACTGGTGAGACAACTCATACAAATGCAGAGTTGACTGCAAATGCTGTAAGAGGCTTAGGTGAAGAGAACATAAAGAACTTAGATCTTTTAGTTTGTGGAACAACAATGCCTGATCAACTTATGCCAAACCATGCTCTCATGGTTCATGGGGAGTTGGGTTTAGCACCTTTAGAAGTTGTTTCTACTGCTGGAATCTGTCTAAGTGGAGCGACATCTTTAAAGTATGCCTACACATCAATAAAAGCTGAAGAAGCTACTTCTGCTGTTGCAACAGGAAGTGAAAATGCTTCTGCTTCGATGCGTGCAAGACATTTTAAAGAAGAGATGGCACTTAGAGTTGATGACTTAGAGAAGAACCCTGAAATAGCATTTGAGAAAGATTTTTTAAGATGGATGTTAAGTGATGGTGCAGGGGCATTTTTACTCAGTGACAAGCCAAATGAAAATGAACTTTCACTAAAAATAGAACGTATTTTTTCTCGCTCTTATGCAAGTAAATTAGACACTTGTATGTATGCAGGTTGTGATAAACAAGAAAATGGGGCTATAAAAGGTTGGAGAGAGTACGAATCTAAAGAGCTTTTAGAAAAGTCTATATTTAGTGTAAAACAGGATGTGAAACTTCTTAATGAAAATATCATAGAGTACACTGTTACTAAACCACTCCAAGAGATGCTTGCTAAAGGTATGTTTAATCCTACAGAGATTGATTGGTTCTTACCTCACTACTCTTCTGGATACTTTAGAGATAAAGTTTATGATGGAATGAAAAAAGCAGAGTGCGACATAAGCCAAGATAAATGGTTTACAAACTTATCATACAAAGGTAACACAGGAAGTGCTTCGATTTACCTAATGGTTGAAGAACTCTTCAATAGTGGCAAGTTTAAAAAAGGTGAAAAGATTCTCTGTTATGTTCCTGAAAGTGGAAGATTTTCAACGGCATTTATACTTTTAGAGGTTGTATAGATGGATATAAATAGTGTTCCTCAAGATGACAGCTCAACATATGCAAAAAATAAAAAAGCCATCTATGCTGTAGGCAAAGATGGAAAAGTTGGCGTTGTAACATCGAGTGGATGGGAAGTTGAAGAGGCTGCTACAAAACAGGCTCTTAACGACCTAGAGGAGCATGCAAGAGAAGCATATGAAGTTGTAAAGCACGGTGAAAAATCGACACTCTATTTTCATATGTATGCTGTTCGTATGGATTTGCAGGTTTTAAGTGAATCTACAGGCTTTTTCAAATGGACAATAAATAAAGATTTTAATCCAGAAAAATTTGCAAAAATAAGTAAAAAGAGACTTGGCGTTTACTCTGAAGCTATGGGTAAAACACCGCAAGAGTTACAAGAACTACCAAAGGGATTATATGAGTAATTTTGAGCACTCACACTCTGCACACTGTGAAAGTGGTGTTATATCATCTATGCTTCGTCATCATGGATTAAATCTTAGTGAACCGATGATTTTCGGTCTCTCTTCAGCTATGACTTTTGCATATCTTCCTTTTTTAAAGCTTGGTGGTATGCCTCTTATAGCATACAGAAGTATGCCAAAGTCCATCATCAAAAATATCCGTAAAAATCTTAAAATAAAGATGAAACTTGAGACTTTTAGAAATGTAGAAAAGGGTGAAGCGAGACTTGATGAACTTTTAGCAGAGGGTAAGGTTGTTGGTGCTCAAACTTCTGTTTATTGGTTAGAGTATTTTCCAGAAGAGATGCGTTTTCATTTTAATGCGCATAACTTAATCATATACGATAAAAAAGATGAAGACACTTACCTTATAAGTGACCCTGTTTTTGAAGAGCCTCAAGAGTGTAGTGCTAAGTCTTTAAATAAGTCTAGATTTGTAAAAGGTGTTATGGCTCCAAAAGGGCTACTTTACTACCCTGAGTATGTTCCAACAGATGTTGACCTTAAGCCTATCATCATTAAAAATATTAAAAAAACTGCTAAAAAAATGTTAAATACTCCTGTTCCTATAGAGGGACTTCGTGGTATAAAGTCTCTTGCTAAAAGTATAAGAAAACTGCAAAAGGGCGATAAACGCTATGCAAAACTTTTCTTAGGTCACATAGTAAGAATGCAAGAGGAGATAGGCACAGGTGGTGCTGGATTTCGTTACATATATGCTTCATTTTTAAAAGAAGCGAGTGAGCTTTTTAACGATAATGAGACTCTATCTGAGGCTTCAACTCTTATGTTAGAAGTTGGAGACGAGTGGAGAAACTTTGCACTTAGCATTGCGAAATCTATAAAACCTAAAAAAGAGATTCCTTATGATGCACTTGCTGATCAGCTTTTAGGTATCGCTGAACTTGAAGCAACTGTTTACAGAAAAATGCTTGAGTTTAATGGCAAATAGTCTATGTTAAAAGTAGAAAATGTTAGCAAAAGCTATGGAAGTAAAAAAGCTTTAGACTCACTCTCTCTTGAGGTTCAAGAGGGTTCTGTTTTTGGACTGCTTGGTGTAAATGGTGCTGGTAAAACTACTATGCTCTCTATCTTGAATGGTCTTATAAATATAGACGAGGGGAAGATAGATGTTTTTGGTTTTGACATCAAAAAAGACATAAAAGAGATAAACAAAATAAGCTCCATTATCCCTCAGCACTTAGCATTCTATGAAAACTTGAGTGTTAAAGAGAACATAGAGTTCTTTGCTAGTGTTCAGTATGCTTCAAAAGAGTCTATAGAAAAAGCCATTGAGATAAACTCACTTGGCTCACTTCTAAGTCAAAAATCATCTACACTATCAGGTGGGCAGAAACGCCGACTTAACATCGCAATAGGACTTCTCAATGACCCGAAAATCATCTACTTTGATGAGCCTACGGTTGGAGTTGACCCTAAGAGTAGAAATGAGATACTTGACTCTATAAGTGAGTATAAGAAGTTAGGTATCACTGTACTTTACACTAGTCACTATATGAATGAAATAGAGCGTATTTGTGATGAAGTTGCCATCATTGACAAGGGAAAACTTGTTAAACAAGACAGACTAGATAATCTCCTCTCAAATAGAGTCTCAGATAAGGTCTTAGTGGAGACACTCTACTCTAGTAAAACATCATCTTTAGGGCTAACTTTATTAGACGATACCGTAGTTGAGACTACTCAAAGTGAGTTGTCTGCTGTTTTAGAAGTTCTAGCAAAAAATGAGGTGTTTATAAAACAGATTCGTTACGGCTCTTCAAACTTAGAAAAATACTTTTTAGAGGTAACTCAGTAATGTTTAGAGCGATGATTAAAAAAGAGTTTTTACTCGTTTTACGTGATAGACATGCACTTATAGCCCTTTTTGTAATGCCTGCTATTTTTATACTCATAATGTCAGTAGCACTTAAAGAGCAGTTTAACCAAGATGCTATCACTTTTAATATCTCAGTTATAGACCAAGATGACTCAAAACTTAGTAAAAAATTTATTAGAAAATTAGATAAGGCAAAAAGTTTTTCTCTTTTAGAGCAGAGTGAAGATATTGGGATTTTGATAACAATTCCTAAAGATTACTACAACTTAAAAAAGAAGTCTCAGAAGTTAGACCTACTTGTAAAGGGTTCTATGAAAGGGGATCTGTTAGAGATATTTAAAGCGAAACTTCTTAAAGAGGTTATGGATGCTAAACTCAAACAGATGAGTAAAGAGATAAAAAAGACCTCTTTTCAAGCCTCTAAAACTATGAAAAAAATCTCTTTAGATTATGACAAACTCTATAGTGTGAAGTATGAAAAAACAGAGCTTATCCCAAGTTCAACACAGCAGAGTGTTCCCTCGTGGATAGTCTTTGGTATGTTTTTTGTCATCATCCCTATGTCTACTATCTTTATAAATGAGCGTAAGCAAAATACTCTTAATCGTCTTAACTCTATGAATGTCTCTATTCCCTTAATGACACTTGCAAAGATAGTACCTTATCTTGTTATAAACCATATTCAGGTCTGGATTATGCTTGGAGTTGGTGTTTTTGTAGTGCCTCTTTTTGATACTCCTGCCTTAGAAATAACAGGTTCATTTATGGCTCTTGAGGTTCTCTCCGTTGCTCTTAGTATCTCTGCTATTGGTCTCTCTGTTCTCATCGCTGTGAGTGCGACATCAGCAGAACAAGCGACAACTATTGGTGGAATTTCTAACATTTTATTAGGTGCTATTGGTGGGGTTATGGTTCCGAAGTTTATCATGCCAGACTCGATGAAAGAGTTATCTAACATCTCTCCTATGTCTTGGGGACTTGATGGCTTTTTAGACATCTTTTTAAAGCAAGCAGATGTGATGATGGTAGCTTACAACTCAGCACTTCTTGCTGGCTTTGGTTTAGCACTTTTAATGGTTTCTATGTTAATATTACGAATAAGAACAAGTAAGGGACTGTAATGGATTTAGAAGAGTTAAAACGTAATCTCAAACAGATGATAATCGATGAGTGTGAAAAAGAGGATATAGAGGCAGATGACATTCCCAATGATGTGGAACTATTTTCTCCTGCAAGTGGTTTAGAACTAGACTCTCTTGATGGACTCACTATAAGTATGGCACTTCAAAACCAGTTTGGCATTCGAGTGGGTGATCCAAAAGCCTTTAGACGAATCATTACAACTACAGATGCACTTGCGGAGTACATTCAAAAAGAAAAAAATGGCTAACATCCTCAATGCCTATATCAACTCTTCTCAGGGTGATTTAAACGCCACATTAGAGACGATAAAATCAGCAGATGTAAAAACCTCTACTAAAAGCCTTTTAGCTATTGAGGGTCATGTTGATATGCCTTACTTTACTTTCAAAGATGCCGTTGATGACTCTCAGTCAGGTATATACCCAGAACTTAAACGAGTAGTACTTCAAAGTGTTAAGAATCTTAGTGATGAAGAGAGAAAAGAGACGGCAATCATCATCGGGACTTCTATTATTGATTGGAATACAGTTGATGCCATTGAGAGTACAGTCTATGAGTACAAAAAAACTGCTTACTATACAAAAAAGAGAAGTATAGACTCTTATGCTAAAGATTTGAGTGATGAGCTTGGACTTAACGGTTTTACTCTGAGCATAAATACAGCTTGTACATCAAGTGCAAACGCCATCTTAGAAGCCTCAAATCTCATAGAAGCAAAACTTTTTAAGTATGTTGTTGTAGTTGGTTTAGAGATATTCTCAGAGATGATGAGTAGTGGTTTTAATGCTATGCAACTACTCTCTTCTTCGAGTATAAAACCTTTTGACACTAAGCGAGATGGTATGATTTTAGGAGAGGGTATAGCCTCTTTACTCATAGGAAGTGGTGCCTCTCCTTGGAAAATTCGTGGTGGTTTTTCCAACTGTAATGCCGTAAACATAACTGCTGTCTCCCCTGAGGGTGATGAGTTTGTAGAGGTGATGCAAAACGCCATAGTAAACGCCAACACAGATGTAAACGCCATAACAGCACTTAAGGCTCATGCTACAGGCACACTCTCAAATGACCTCTCAGAGATGAATGCACTGAGTAAAGTTTTTGATAGTAGTGTAGTTTTTACAACACTAAAGCCCTACATAGGTCATACTATAGGGGCTTGTGGTGCTCTGGAGATAGCTATTTTTATGGCTTGTATAGATGAGGGTTTTGTTCCAAAGAGTATACATCATACTACATCTATAAACCCTAGTTACACACCTCTTCTTGAAGATAAAGAGTGTCATAGTGGTACTTTTATGTTTAACTACTTTGGTTTTGGTGGTAATAACACCTCCCTTATTTTAGAAAAAGAGTTAGTATGAAACTATATGTAAAAGCCTACTCATCTTACAGAAGTGATAGTGAAGATTTAGATATAAAAAAAGAGTTAAAGAAAACCTATAAGGTAGATACTCGCCGTAAAGATGGTTTTATTCATATGGGTCTTTTAGGGGCTCTTCGCTTAAAAGAGAGAGTAAATGTTGAGCGAGAAAATGAACTCTACATAACAAGTGGACTTGGAAACATAAACATACTTGAGAAAACAAATGACTATGTCTTAGAGCAAAAAGAGTATATGAAACTTTTTGATTTTATAAATATGCTTGGAAACACAACAAGCTTTTATGTCGCCTCTGAACTCGGTATAAAGGGTAAGAGTATCTTTCAAATCGCAGATAATTTTACTTACTTTAATACACTTGTGAGTGTCTATGCCTCTTTAAGTGTTAGCAAAAATGAGGCTATTTTAGGCTCTATTGACTTAGTGAGTGATAACGAAGAGGTTATTAAACGTTTGATAGATAGAGATGAAAGTAGTGAAGTTCTTAGCTGTGTGAACTACCAAAAGCTCTCTTTAAACGCCAAAGATGCTCTGTGTGAAGTAGATTTTGATACAAAATTTTACACCTTTGATGAAGTAAACACCATCTTAAAAACAGAGACTTGTAAAGTCGTTGTTTGTGCTAGATGTAGTGCTTTAGAGTATGAAACGCCAAAAGCTTACATAGAGACCAATGCTTCTTTAGTTTTAAATGAAGCCATATCAAATGCCCAAGATGTCACTTATGTGGAGTC
>Ga0256826_1003067_pt1 | contig 10037 bp, 14 predicted proteins | sample CV79metaG_FD_185975 | JGI IMG/M metagenome (GOLD analysis project Ga0256826, IMG submission 185975) | Hydrothermal vent microbial communities from East Pacific Rise, Pacific Ocean - CV79 | ecosystem: Environmental > Aquatic > Marine > Hydrothermal vents | place: Pacific Ocean: East Pacific Rise... | reverse complement strand
TTCTCAAGACAGTCGTTATAAGTCACATACTTATAAATATACAGAGGGGAAAAGATGAAACGATATTTACTTTTTTTATTCATACCTATTATTATATTTGCTCAAGACAGTTCATACTTAGATATGAAAGCAAAAGCAAAATCTGATGGAAAAGTAGTTTCAGCAAAACTAAAACTTCAAAGCCCAATGATTAATTTTAAAGTAGCAAAAAGACATAATCTAGAAGCTAACTTCATTTCTCATCTAACAGCAGTAGTTGATAATCATGTAGTACTAGATATGGATATGTTAAAAACCCAATTTTTACATCCTAAACCCGTTATCAAGTATAAATTTAAAGATATTCATCAAGCAAATGCTGTTAGATATATAGTAACCAATAATAATGGTGAGAAAAAAGAACATGTTTTTGAAATAAAGAGAGAGTTTAAACTAGAAGAGGACAAAAAAACTTTTAAGGATTCAATCCTTCCAATAAATAATATTAGAGAAACAAACCAACTTGCTTGGGAAGCTGAAAATAGCAAAGAAGCTATAAAAGAGTTATATGGCTTAATTGAAAACCCTATAATGAATAAAATCAATTTAATAATGCCAAAAAGAATTGACTGTGATTGGTCTATTCCAATTACAATCTCATCAGATGTAGATTTAGAATCGCTTGCATTGTTTATTGATATTGATACTTATGCTGATACGACAGAAGGTTCGCCAGTAGTAATTTTTTCAATTTCACCTTTTTCTATAATAGATTACAAATTAAACATCACAATGAGAGGTAAACAATATACCCTTATTGCTATAGGAAAAGATAGGAATGGGAAATTTTACCAAGTAATAAACAAAGGTGATCTTCCTAAGACAAGCGATGCATGCCTTTGAACTCAAAAATAAGACATCATAACAAATTTGAGAAGTCAATACGAACCCCTAACGGGTTTCGCATTGGCTCACGATAAACTTTATATATCAAAAGGAATAAATTGTTAGAATATTTGTTATTTTTACCAGCAATAATTTTTGGACTATTATTCTTTATCTTCACATATAGACTTAAAAATAAAAAATATAAAAAAATTGGATTGATTGCTATCTTTTTTATAATATTGCCATTGTCTTTTTTATATAAAGACCATGTAATGAAAAAGAAAATTGACTGGCAAGCTAAAAACCATCTCGAAAACTATCTAAAAAATTTCAAAACTACTTTAATTGAAAAACCTTATGGAGCTAAATGGATTCGATTAAAAAAATTAGACACTCAAGAAAATAAAGTTTATGCAGTTACACTTTACATGAAAGCTTTAGAAGATAAAAAAATTACTTATTATGAATTGGTATACATTGCAAGAAAAATATCAGACCATAAAAGATTAGAAAAATAACTTTAAAAAAATATATATACATAACAAGTACGAGGAGACCAATAATTTACCCTAGCGGGAAAACTATTGCTCACGACAACCGTGCTCCACCAAAAGGAACTTACCTTGAATATTGAGTATAAATTAAACCCACAATTAACAGAAAACGAATTTATAGATATTCTTACTCGTTCAACCTTGGATGAAAGAAGACCTGTTGAGGATAAAGAATGTATTGGTGGTATGTTGAGAAATGCGGATATTATCATAACAGCACATGACAATGAAAAAATCGTTGGTGTTGCAAGGTCTGTCACTGACTTTAACTATTGTTGCTATCTATCTGACTTAGCCGTCGACAAAGCGTACCAAAAACATGGTATTGGCAAAAGGCTTATAGAAATGATACAAGTACAACTCAATGAAAAATGTAAGATCATATTATTGTCTGCACCAAGTGCAAGAGAGTATTATCCCAAAGTAGGATTTACACAACACACATCAGCTTGGACACTCGCAAGCGATAAGAAATTAATGTAAATAAAATTCACAACAAGCACTTAAAAAGAAACATTAACTACAACAGATCCTACTACCCGTAAAGACCAAGGGATTAGGTCAGCAATATTACTATCTAACCAAATTTAAGATAATATTCTTTACACTTTAGGGACCTGAGCTCATATACAAGACAGTTAAGGGATCGTACTATGAATAGAAAAGACAAACTTCAAAAGATATATAATAAACGTCTCAAACGTGCCCGTGCGAAATTAAAGACTTTTTCTAAGCCACGGTATATATCGAAAGCCGATAGAGCAAAAGCGGAAACAGAAAACTCCGAAGTCGAGTCTGATACTTAAGCGTTATCAAGGAAAGCAAATGCCAACTACTGGAACATTAATATTTTTTTGTGGCAAGATGGGTGCAGGAAAATCAACCAAAGCAAAAGAGGTCTCTACAGAGAAGAATGCTGTATTGTTGTCAGAGGATGAGTGGTTGTCTACTCTTTATCCAGAACAGATCAGATCTTTTAACGACTATATAAAGTTCTCTGCCCTACTAAGACCATTGATCAGATCACACGTACAAAACATTCTTTTGACTGGAACAAACGTTGTGTTGGACTTTCAAGCCAACACGTTAAAGCAGATCGCTACAGACATTAATGCTAGCCATCAATTGATCTACCTTGATGTAGATGACAAGACCTGTATCGAACAGATCGCTAAACGACGAATGGAACATCCCAAACGTGCTGCTTTTGACACGAAAGAGATGTTTCATCATGTCACTCAGTATTTTGAAGTTCCTACAGAGAGCGAACAGCTACAGATGACGGTAGTTAGTAAAGAGAGAAGTTCTAACTAGATGAGAGCACTTCAAGTTCTCTCCCTCCTCTTTTTTCCGATTGCTCTTTATGCACATGGTGGTGCTGCTATTAGTGTTATGATGAACGTAATATCTGTCACTTTTGTTATGGCAATTTTTAAAGCTCTTAGTTTAAGATATTTGGAGATGGTACCAATAAAAGAGTCATCATTCAAACTTTTTTTACTGTTTTTAACAGAAGTCTTCCTCTTCATTCTTATCTACAATGGAAGTACAAATGCTATGATATGGGATATTGTCAAGTTTGTGTTGTATCTGTTTATCCCGCTAGCGTTAGTTACTAACTATCTATTTTTCATGTCACTACTTAAACATAAAACTAAGGCCATAAAATACGCTACTATTTTTGTAACATTAACTGTCATCGCATTGTGGCAGTCAACGACCTCCTCTTTTGAATGCAGTGAAGATCATGGACTTCAAAAATGTAATTTTTTTGATCTGCCTGATCTAAAAATATTTGAGTTTTATACGCTTAAATTTTACTAGTTTACATACTAGACTATTGTAAATATACATCACACAAAGAGCATTTATGATAAGTAAGCAGATTACATTTCAACGTGTACGATTACCAAAACAAATTGATATAGTAGTTCAATTAGCAAACACTATATGGACAGAGCACTACACTCCGATCATCGGCAAAGATCAGGTTACCTATATGCTCAACACTTACCACTCTTCTCATACCATTTCTAATGAGGTGAAGACGAAGAGCATTCATTACTACCTGATTTTACAAGACACTATGCCAGTAGGATATGTTGGAATACGCTTAGACGAAAAAAGTCTCTTCTTAAGTAAGATCTACGTTTTATCTCAAATACGAGGTCATGGTCTTGGAACTCAAACTATTGAGTTTATTAAAGAGTTAGCCTCGTCTAACCAATTAGAGAAGATCATGCTTACAGTAAATAAAAACAACTCAAGCTCGATCGCTGCATACCAAAAGATGGGATTTAAAATCACTGATGAACTCTGTGCCGATATCGGTAAAGTTATGTCATGGATGACTATATGATGGAGTTGGACATAGCTAAAAAAAATGCCATCACAACAGAAAGTATGTTAGAATAAATCAAGCCTAACAAAAGCTTTACAAACGACTAGAGTTATTTGCATGCAATAGATTATGCGTATAAAAAAGGACCTAATTGGACTTTCTAACCTTTAAAAGTTTTATTAGCATCGAAGCACTGATCTTTTTCTACTATATGGGTGCTATTGTCTTACCTATAGGTTCATGGCTTTTTTCCATGCAACTTATGCAAAGGTTTGATCTACTTGGTGATGCGTACACCACATTTAAAGCATCAACATGGCAGTATTTAAAACCCATGAACAAGCTCTACTTGCTACTCTTCTTCATCTTTTCGTTTCTCTTTATGGAACTTTTATGGCGTATGATGTTCGAGTTTCTTATTGCCTTTATGCAGATGCGAGATGCCTTAGTCTGACCATATTACAGCACCAACTATAAAAAAAACTGATACATACTGCTCTATTTCATCTTAATTCCACTATACTCTTAGGAATTCAATTTTAAAAGAGGTAAGATGCGCAACTCCATTAATCTTGTGATAACGACATCACTAACCGTTCTCTTCTTTTCTGCCTGTTCCGATACAGGTTCAAAAGACGATAACAATGCGCCTTCTTACACCTTTCACAGCTACGACGCCAATGCGTTTAACATCTATGATGATCAAACCTTTAGTGCTTCTACCTGTACACCTTTAGCGATAGAACAGCCACTGGGTATCTTCGCTTCACCTAATGGAAATCCTAACGCACTAGGAACAGAAGATGACCCTTTAGACTTAGCTACAGCCTTGTCAAACAATGACAAGGTGCAAGATGGTGATATCTTATGGTTAATGGAAGGTGTCTATAAAGGAACCTTTACAAGTGAGCTCAGAGGAAGTGAAAATAATCCTATAACGGTTAAACCCTATCCTGGTAAGTATGTTGCTATAGACACCACTCATGCTCCTTCTGGAGCAGGACTGCTGATCAACGGTAATTGGACTAACTATTATGGCATCGAAGTGACGAGCTATGACGGTAAGAGAGTCTCTACTGTTGACAACTCATCAAACCCTTCTGACATCACACTCAACGGTGGGGTCAGCATCATTGGTTCGACAAACAAGGTCATTAACTTTGTCTCTCATGACAATGTGAGTGGTATTGATGCTTGGAGTAAACGCCAAGATGGTTTTAGCGGTATAGACACTGAGACCTATGGGAGCATTATCTATAACAACGGTTGGAGTGCACAACCTGCTGATGGTTCTTATGGACGTGGGCATGGACATGCTATCTACACACAAAACTTTGATGGCATTAAAAAGATAACCAACAATGTCATCTTCTATGGGTTTGGAACAGGTATCCATGCGTATCAGACAGGTAAAGTCACTGATGTTAATGACCCTACTGTACTCAGAGGTCTTGAAAACTTTGATATCGAAGATAATACATGGTTTCTCACAGGGGCCTCTGACATACGTAAGGGTATGAAAAAATACGATTGCTTAGTCGGTGGTTATCAACCTGTAAAGAACCTTATCATGAAAAACAACCAAGGTTACTCAGACATAGGTCGAACGATGTTGGGTTATGCCTCTAACTATCAAGGTGTTCCCTTTAACAATGAAGATGCCTACTTAGAAAACAATTACCTATTAGAGGGCTTTAAAATTCAAGATAGTTGGAACGCAGCAGGCATCGCACTTAAAGACAACTCCCTTTTTCGTGGCATTGATGGTAACCAAACCTATATCAATGATTTTGGTGGCAATGTTGTCACGTCAGCACCAGCAATGGGGAACAAGATCTTTTACATCCAAAACACCTATGATAGAAGACGAGGACGTATTACCATCTATAACTACGATTACAATGATACTGTCGCGGTCGATCTTTCTAAGATTGTGAAAATTGGTGCTGCCTATAGAGTCCATTCTGTCTTTGATCTGTATGGCGAACCCGTTATCAGTGGTGTCTACAGTGGTGGCTTAGTCGACATACCCATGGGAACGGTACTTCCTCCTCAACCTCATGGCTTAGAGGGTGCGATAAACCCAGATGAAGGTGATGACCCGAAAAAGCTTTTTGGTGTCTTTATTGTTACGCATGCAGGGTGTCAATAAAGCCCAATTATGCGAACAATATACTAAAAGGAAACATTGCTTGGCACAAGTAAAAATCTATGGTTTAAAGACCAATCTAACTAAAATCAGAAAAGGGTTGTCTGATGTTATTCACCAATGTATTGTTGAAGCTTTGTCATTTCCTAAAGACAAAAGGTACCATAGGTTTATAGGGTTTAATGATGATGAGATGATATTTCCTGATGACAAAAGTGGACAATACACTATCATTGAGATCATGATGATGGAAGGTCGAACTATAAAAACAAAAAAAGAGTTAATAAAACTACTCTTTACTAACATCAAAAAAGAACTCCATATAGAGCACAGTGATGTTGAGATCTGTATCATTGAAAGTCCTGCTTGCAACTGGGGCTTTAGAGGTATGACAGGTGATGAGATAAAATTAAATTATGAAGTAAAAATCTAACAACTATAAGTAACTCGACACTGATGGTGAGTAGATTACGCTATAATTTCATCAACAAACGCTTTACAACTCTTTGGTTCTACCCTGCTTTATAAATCGTATACCCTTTCAAGGACACCCATGTCAGTAGACACTATTCTCATTAAACGCCATAACCACCGTGTTCACCCTTGTGACCGTTCTCAGAAGCTTGACCTTCTTAAACACCTTATTACCCTTCATGCTGATAAAGAGATCTTAGTCATTGCAGCGCAAGACATCTCGGCTCTTGACGAAAAGATCGATGCGGACAATGTTACTTTTGTGGCTGACAGCGAGCTACTTGAAGATCCAAAAGTAAAATGTGACATGATCATCAGTCTTGACCTCTCTTCTAACCCTGAGAGCTATGTCAAACGTCTTAACCAGACCAATACCTTTGCACTACTACTTGCTGATGACAAAGACCAACAAGAGCTTTACAAGATCGAAACATTGATGAAGCGTACCCTTACTAAAGAGGTTCTCACTAACTTTGAACCAGCTTCATACATTAAAGATCGTGAAGCAGCAAAAGATCTTAAAGAGCGTCAAGAATACAACCGTAAAAATCAAGAAGAGCGTGATGAAAAGCGTAAAAAAGCGTGGGCTAAACAGAAAAAAGAGTCTAAGTATCTTGGTAAAGACGAAGATGGTAAGCCTATCTTCTCTGGTAAAACAGGTGAACGTAACCACCATTACGACGGTACTGCACGAAGTGAAGATGAAAAACGTGAAAACCCTAAGTACAAGTCTAAGAAGATAGGCGGAAGCAAGCCTTGGGACAAAGACAATCAAGGTGACAAAAAGCCATTTGAAAAGAAGTCATGGGACAAACAAGATGGCGACAAAAAACCATGGGACAAGAACCGTGGCGAAAAGAAGTCTTGGGACAACAAGGGTGACAAAAAGCCTTGGGACAAGAAACATTCTGACTCTAGTCGAAGTGATGGCGACTGGCGTAACAAGCCTAAAGCAGAAGAGTCATCAACTCCAAAGCGCCCTGCAAAAGTATTTAAACTACCGAAGCAGTCTAAAGGCGGCTAAGCAAAGTATTTGATACTTTTATAATATTTATAAGTTATAATCTTATAAATATTAGGTACTTCATAATGAACAAAATAGCTTTTACCTTTTTACTCCTCACTTTTAACCTCCACGCTACAAACTATGATGCCCTACTTTTTCACGGAAACTGTACCACCTGTCATTATGAAAATGAGACAGTCTCAGCCCCATCTGTTGTGGAGTTTAGAGCACGCTACCGCTCAGCCTTTTCTAATAAAAAAGACTTTGTTGCCTATATGGCTAACTGGGTACATCATCCACAAGAAGCGACTTCATTAATGCACGACGCCATAGAGAAGCATGAACTCATGCCAGAACTTGCATTTGACTTAGAGACACTAAAAACCATAGCAGCCTACATCTATGACACAGACTTCACGCAAAAACATCAAGGTCATAAAAATCAACACTAATTTCAAGCTATTACAACACAGAAAATAAATTAATATAATCTTATAGAATATAGTTAGTTAAATCAGACTAATTTTATCTTATTTGAATCGGATAGAATTACTCCGATTAATTACTACTAAATCATAGTAATAGTTAACACACCCAATTACAAAGGATAAAAGATGAAAAAAATAATTTTAGCAACGGTAATAATGTTTGGAACACTCTACGCAGAAGATGTTGTAAAGTACGATACTAAAGATGTTAAGAAGCCCGCTATTGCCAAGCCAAACCACCCCACAAACGATCTCTATACCAAAAGATAACTCTTATCATGAAACTACTTTTAATACTATTGACGGGTTCCTTGGTACTTAACGCTGGTATAGAAGAAGGTAAGGATGTCTACCTACAAAACTGTGCAAACTGTCATAGTGTCACTATGACAGGAGGTATGGGACCAGACTTTAATCTTGTTTCCTACAAGAGAACACGTGTTGATATAGCAAAGTATATAGAGTCACCTTCTACGCGATTTAGAGCATTTGGATATAACGCTAATGCTATGCCTGAACTGCCTCTTTTACCTCAAGAGGTTGAAGATGTTAGTGAGTATATAGACTCACTACAAACTTTTAAAGAGTGGATGAAAAAATAGATGTATATCAACAACAGAAATCTTTCAAAATGATATATTTCTATCTCAAATTTAAAAATGAGCATATTAAGGGCTCTTATATTAGGAGAAAGAAATGGTTGATAAAGCCTGCAACAACAAAATATGTCTAAAACATGAAGAGTGTGCTCGATATGAAGCGTGGATTAAAGGTGATGAAAACGTCAAGACCTTTAATGGTAAAGAGCACAAAGCTTGTGGACAGTTTATACAAAAATAAACGCTAACCTTCCCCTCATTCAAAAACCTTTTGAGTATGTTCTAGACTAAAGCATCTTTCTTTCGATGCTCTTGATACATATCAACCTCTTTCAAACCTTTTTATCTGTACAATGGCGCCACTATTACTATACATCATGTAGTAGATTAGCACAGCACTTCTAAGCGCTGCGACTCTATCTAAATTTACTATTTTAAGGAAAATTTTGGAACATACATATACACCCTATGAAAAGATAGACAAAGACGAACTTCAAAAAGATATTGATGCCATTAAAGAGACCATAGGCGCACCAAATGAAGAGGACTTTCAACACCTACTAAAAATGGAAAAATGGGGGCGAACAGGAACCTACCTTGGTTTTGCCATCATCATAGCGATGGCACTTTTCTCATTTTCAGGCTACCAACTACCTAGCGCTGCATTTTGGGTCTTTGCCCTTATCGCTGCAACGTTTATCGGTCTTGCTAACACTTCACGCTGGGCAAATGTAACCCACCCTATTTTACATGGTGCTTATGACAAGGTCCCTAATGTTCCTTTCCGCTACACTAAAGCAGGTTTTGCACGTGGTGCGCGTCGTTATGTGGACTGGCTAGACTGGATCAAGCCTGAAGCTTGGGAGTATGAGCATAACATCATGCACCACTACCACCTCGGTGAAGATGAAGATCCAGATAATGTTGAGATCAACACACAGTGGCTACATGGTATGAAAGTGCCAATGTTTGTAAAATATGTTATTGTTTTTGTATTAGCTGGTATGTGGAAGTATTCTTATTATGCACCTAACACACTTCTTATTATGGAGAACAAAGAGCGTCGTAAAAAGAAGCAGCCTGAACTAGATGCTTATCAGTGGGACATCTACAGTGACAATGGCTTTATCTTGTGGAAAGACTTCTTCTTACCATATGCAGTTGTCAAGTTTGGACTACTACCTCTACTATTTTTGCCATTAGGTGTAGAAGCATATACAACGGCACTTATTGTTCTACTTATTGCTGAAGTCATTGCCAACTTACACTCATTTTTAGTAATTGTCCCTAACCACTCTGCGGGTGACATCTACCGCTTTAATGAGCCACACAAATCGCAGGGTGAGTTTTATCTTCGCCAGATCATGGGAAGTGTTAACTACTGTACTGGGTCTGACCTTATTGATGCATCACAGGGATTTTTGAACTACCAGGTAGAACATCACCTCTTCCCTAACCTGCCACTCAGTCAGTACCAGAAGATGCAGCCGATTGTTAAAGACCTTTGCAAAAAGTACAACATCGAGTACCGCCAAGAAAACGTCTTTAAGCGTGTTAAG
>Ga0256826_1003066_pt1 | contig 10038 bp, 9 predicted proteins | sample CV79metaG_FD_185975 | JGI IMG/M metagenome (GOLD analysis project Ga0256826, IMG submission 185975) | Hydrothermal vent microbial communities from East Pacific Rise, Pacific Ocean - CV79 | ecosystem: Environmental > Aquatic > Marine > Hydrothermal vents | place: Pacific Ocean: East Pacific Rise... | reverse complement strand
GAAAAGAATGCCTGAGTTAGATGCAATTAGAGGCTTAGCTGCATTAACTGTCGTTATAAGTCATTTTGCAGTCTATAGTATATTTGACATGGCTAAAGGGGATATAGAACCATTCAGTTTTATGTATATTTATAATTATACACCATTACGTATTATACATGCTGGACATGAGGCTGTTATTTTATTCTTTATATTAAGTGGTTTTGTTTTAACACTCTCTTACTCAAGCGAATCTAATTTTAATATAATCTCATTTTTATTTAAAAGATTCTCAAGAATATATATACCAGTATTTGTTATGTTACTCGTAACGATTGTTTTTAAACTTGAATTTTATCAAGTTGATGGACTGTTTGGATTGTCAGATTGGATTAATTCTAAATGGGTAGATTCAATTAATGAAAAAATGTTGTTTAATCATTTTACCTTGATTTTTAATTATGATTATAGTAATGGATTAAATCCTGTTTTATGGTCTTTGACACATGAACTGCGTTTTTATATATTGTTTCCTGTCCTTATATATATGTTAATGAGAATAAATATTATTTTTTTTATTTTTTTAATTGTAATACTAATGTATACCGGATACGAAGGCTTAATAAGTAAACTTGGTTGGAGCTTTAGTATTCCGTATGGTTTACATGTTACATTGATATATCTACCTGTATTTTTATGTGGAATTTTATTAGCAAAATACTTTAAGTATATAAAGTATTTTTATATCAAGTATTTAAATACATATTTTAAAATATTGTTATTATTGTGTGCAGTTTATTTATATACATATGAATTAATATTTCAAGATATAAAATCAATTCATAATGCATATATTGATAATATTTCAGTTATTTTAGGTGCAAGTGTATTTGTAATTACTACTCTTAGTTCAAGACGGGTATCTAATGTTCTGTCAACTAGAGTTTTCATTTTCTTAGGTGAAATTTCATATAGCTTATATTTGTACCATCTCATTATTCTATTAGCATCGCTTCATATATTTTACGGGTTGGTATCTACTTGGTTAATACTAATATTTGCATTTGTAACAACAATTGTAATTTCATATTTTTCGTATAAATATATTGAAATGCCTTCTATACTTTATGTCAAGAAGTTAATTAATTGATATGTAAAGGGCTATATGTTATCATTATATAAATAAAAAAAGGTGTTAAATGTTTAAAAGTAAAATACTACTAATAACAGGAGGAACAGGTTCCTTTGGAAATGCAGTACTAAGAGGCTTCCTCGATACTGATATAAAAGAAATCAGAATATTTTCTCGTGATGAAAAGAAACAAGATGATATGAGAAAGAAGTATAACAATGATAAGCTGAAGTTCTATCTTGGGGATGTTCGTGATGTGAACTCTGTTATAGATGCTGTTCGTGGTGTTGATTTTATTTTTCATGCTGCGGCACTTAAACAAGTGCCTTCTTGTGAATTTTACCCTATGCAAGCTGTACAGACAAATGTCATAGGTACTGAGAATGTTTTAAATGCAGCTATAAATGCTAAAGTAAAAAAAGTTATAGTTCTTAGTACTGATAAAGCAGTTTATCCTATAAATGCTATGGGTGTGAGTAAAGCTATGATGGAGAGAGTTGCAGTAGCTAAAAGTCGTAACCTTGATGATAGTGAAACTATGATAGCTTGTACTCGTTATGGAAATGTAATGGCGAGTCGTGGTTCTGTTATACCTCTTTTTATAGATCAGATAAGAGAAGGAAAAACTATTACTATTACAGACCCTGCTATGACTAGGTTTATGATGAGTCTTGACCAAGCAGTAGACTTAGTACTTTTCGCGTTTAAAAATGGTGTAAATGGAGATATATTTGTTCAAAAAGCACCTGCTGCTACGGTAAAACTTCTAACACACACTTTGAAAAATATATTAAAAAAGCCTAACCATGATGTAAAGATTATAGGAACTCGCCATGGTGAAAAACTATATGAGACACTTTTGACAAAAGAAGAAATGGTTAAAGCTATTGATATGGATCAGTACTACCGTATTCCTTCTGATGATAGAGATTTAAACTATAGTAAGTTTATGGAAGATGGAGAAGAGGTTGTAACTCAGGCACATGAATACCATTCTCACAATACACATAGATTAAATGAAGAAGAGTTAAAAGCTATGTTAATAGGACTTCATGAAATACAGAGTGAACTTAAAGAGTTTGGTGTTATATAGATGAAAGTTTTAATTACTGGGGCTAATGGGTTTATAGCTAAAAACCTAATAGTTGTTCTTCTGAAGATGCCACATATTGAGATACTAAAGTATACTCAAGAAAATAGTGCTGAAGAACTTGAAGATTTACTCAAAAGATCTGACTTTATTTTTCATTTAGCAGGTGTAAATCGTCCAGAAAATTCTCAAGAGTTTTATGATGGAAATAGTGGTTTTACTCAGACCATAATAAGTTTACTTGAAAAATATAAAAAATCTATACCTATTTTGTTCTCTTCTTCAGCTCAAGTTGGAAACGATAGTGACTACTCTAAGAGTAAAGAAGAAGCAGAAGAAAGTATTAGAAACTATGCTAATAAAAATAATACTTCTTGTTTCATATATAGACTTCCTAATGTATTTGGAAAGTGGTCAAGACCCAACTATAACTCTGTAATAGCAACATGGTGTCATAATATCACTAGAGACATTGAAATACAAGTAAATAATAAAGAAACTGAACTTAGTTTAGTTTATATAGGGGATGTTGTTCACTCCTTTATAAATCATCTTTATGTTAGTAACACCGAGCAGACAATTTTTAAAGTGCAAACAGTTTACAAAAAAAGCTTAGGTGAGATTGAAAATCTTCTTTATGCTTTTCGCGATAGTCGTGAGCATCTTCTTATACCAAATATTGCAAAAGGGTTTGAGCGAGTTCTTTATGCAACTTACTTAAGCTATCTTCCTCATGATAAGTTTTCCTATAAGCTGAGTGGTCATGAAGATCCTCGGGGAACTTTTTATGAGATACTAAAAACACAAGAGAGTGGACAACTAGGTATATCAACAACAAAACCTGGAATAATGAGAGGAAATCATTATCACAATACTAAAAATGAGAAGTTTTTAGTTATAAAGGGAAAAGCGAAGATTGAACTTCGTGATGTTTTTAGTAAAGAGGTAATTGAGTATAATGTCAATGGAAATGAACTTGAAATAGTTGAGATGATTCCTGGATACACACATAACATCGCAAATACTGGTGATGAAGAGATGGTACTCCTAATATGGGCAAATGAAAACTATAATCCAGATGCACCAGATACAAACTTTTTAGAGGTATAATTATGCGATTGTCAGAGGATGAACAGCATAAGATAAAACAAGCTTTTTCTGAAGTCTTTGAGCATGGACGGATATATCTTTTTGGGAGTCGTGTTGATGATAGTCAAAAAGGTGGTGATATTGATTTATATTTGGATTTAGAAAAGAATTTTAAAGATGTTAGATATAAAAAAAATAGCTTTCTTATAAAACTTGATGATTATCTGGGTGAACAGAAGATTGATGTTATCATCTCAAAAGATAAAACAAGACTTATAGAGCAAGAAGCTTTAAAATGGGGTATAGAGTTATGAAAGATATAGCAAATACTTTTGTAGAAAAACTACATGAATGTAATCAACATAAACATAGGCTCGTAGTCGCAAAAAAGAAACTAGAGGATATCATTCCACTTGATGTTGAAAAATACAAGAGTCTTAGTGATGAAAATATTAGTTTTATAGATCAAATGATTTTTAGATTTTCTAAACTACAAGATACGATGGGAGAAAAAATCTTTCCTTCTATACTTCTACTCAATGGTGAAGATGTAAAAAGTAAAACTTTTATAGATAGGTTAAATAGACTTGAAGAGTTGGGGTTGTTGCAAAAAGAAGAGTGGATGCAACTGAGAAAAGATAGAAATGAGATAGCACATGAGTATAGTTTTAATCAAGATGAAGTAGTAGACAGTATAAATATGGTTTATGAATTAGTTAACAAAATAATAGTAATTTATGATAAATTATATAGTTATAGTATAAGAAAATTTAGTTTAGAGGTATAAAGTGAAAAAATTAAAAGTTATGACAGTTGTAGGAACACGACCAGAGATTATACGTCTTGCTTGTGTTTTACAGAAACTAGAGAGTTCTGAAGCTATAGAACATATAATAGTACATACAGGACAGAACTATGACTATGAACTTAATGAAGTTTTTTTTAAAGACTTTAATTTACGAAAACCAGACTATTTTTTGAATGCAGCTCTTGGAAGTGCTACTGAAACTATAGGAAACATACTCATTAAAATTGATCCAATTTTAGAGGAGGTTAAACCTGATGCTTTTTTAGTACTTGGTGATACTAACTCATGTCTTTGTGCTATTCCTGCTAAAAAAAGGCAGATTCCAATATTTCATATGGAAGCTGGTAATAGATGTTTTGATCAGCGTGTACCAGAAGAGACAAATAGAAAAATAGTTGATCATATATCTGATATTAATATGACATATAGTGATATAGCTAGAGAGTATTTACTTCGCGAAGGATTACCGGCTGATAGAATCATCAAAACAGGAAGTCCTATATATGAAGTAGTGCATTCTAAACTAGAAGACATTGGAAAATCAATAATTTTAAAAGAGTTGAAACTTGAAAAAGAGAAATACTTTGTAGTTTCTGCTCATAGAGAAGAAAATATAGGAAGTGATGAAAACTTTTTTGATTTAGTAGATACTCTTAATGAGATCGCTGCTATTTATAATATGCCGGTAATCGTCTCTACTCATCCTAGAACTAGAAATAAGATAGAGGCTAAAGAGGTTGCATTCCATCCTTTAGTACAACTAATGAAACCAATGGGTTATAATGACTATAATAAATTACAATTAGATGCATTTGTAGTACTTAGTGATAGTGGAACAATAAGTGAAGAGTCTTCTATAATGAAGTTTCGTGCACTAAATATTCGCCAAGCACATGAAAGACCTGAAGCTATGGAAGAAGCAAGTGTTATGATGGTAGGACTTGAAAAGACCAGAGTTATGCAAGGGCTGAAGATACTTGAAACACAAGAAAAAGATACTCTTCGAGAAGTGGCTGACTATAGTATGCCAAATGTATCTGATAAAGTTTTGAGAATAATTTTGAGCTATACTGATTATATAAATAGAGTTGTGTGGAAAAAAGATAAATGATATTAATAATAAGTGCTGTTTTCTTACCTGAACAAGTGGTTTCTGCTCATTTAACCTTAGATATAGCAAATAGTTTAAGTCAAAATGAAACAGTTACAGTACTTACCCCTTATCCAACAAGACCATACGGAAAGAGATATAAGAAGCATGAATTATCAAATAATTATTCTTTTAATCATGTTGTATTAGATAAAAGCTATACGTCTCCTAAACCAAGCTTATTTGGACGATTTTTAGAAAGTTATAGTTTAGGAAGCTATACAAAAAGATATATAGAAAATTATCATGAATCTATAAGTGTAATATATTTAAATACATGGCCACTGTTTGCACAAAAAGCTGTAGTTGAAATAGCAATGAAATATAATATACCTGTAGTTACACATATTCAAGATATATATCCAGAGTCATTAAGTTATAAAATACCAATAGCTGCTTCTTTATTGCAAAAATTATTTCTTCCTATGGATAAAAAAATCTTAAAAAATAGCTCTAAGGTAGTAACAATTTCAAATAGAATGAGAGATTATTTGATAAAAACAAGAAATATACCTGCAAAAAATGTAGAAGTTATCAACAACTGGCAAAATGACAGTACATTTTTTGATCAAACTTATGAAAAAAAAGAAGATAATAGATTTATTTTTATGTATGTTGGAAGCATTAATCAAAGTGCAGGTGTTGATTTATTAATTAATGCTTTTGGACATGCTGATCTGTCAGATTCAAAATTGATAATTGCCGGAAGTGGTTCTGAAAAAACTAAATGTATTAGAATTGCTAAAGAATATAAAAATATTGAATTTATGGAAGTTATAAGTAGTAAGGTTGCAGAAGTTCAAGCTCAAAGTGATATTTTGTTATTACCTTTAAAAAAAGGTATAGCAAAAACGGCACTACCCTCAAAGTTGACAGCCTACATGTTATCAGCTAAGCCAATTATCGCTTGTATTGATAAAGATAGTGAAGCTTCCGAAATTATCCAAAATAATAATTGTGGGTATGTATTGGAACCTGAGAATGAAAACCAATTAAGAGAGTGTATGGAAAGAGTTTTTACTGGAAGTAATAAAGATTTATTAGAAAAGGGAAAAAATAGTTTGAATTATGCAGAAGAAAACTTTACAAGAAAGAAAAACCTTTTAAGTATTACAACTGTAATTTTGAGTATAAAAAAAGATACTTACAATGCTTAAAAGAATTTATTTATCTCCTATTGGATATATTGTTACAATATTACAAAGTTTAATCGCATTTATACATAAGCCATTTATGGTGTACGGGTTTTACAATCATATACAGAAAAAATTTATGAAGTTAACTAGAATTAGTTCTAGTGTTAAAATAATGTCTAAAAAAAATCTTGATTTAGACAATAGAATATGGATCGGTCATTATAGTATTCTGGATGCTACAAATGGTATAATTATTCACGAAGGAGTTCAAACGGGTCCTTTCGTAAGTGTTTTTTCTCATAGTAGTCATACATCAATTCGATTATTGGGTAAGGATTACTTAGAAACAGATACTAGGATAGGTTATATTAATGATAAAGTAGAAATTGGAGAGTATTCTTTTATTGGGACTGCAACAACAATTTTTCCAGGAGTTACTATTGGAAAGGGATGCTTAATTTATGCTAATTCAGTTATAACAAAGTCTATTCCTGATTATTCTATAGTTGGCGGTAGTCCAGCAAAGATAATTGGTGATATATTTGAAAAAGATAAAAAGTATTTTAGTGATATATTTGTTCAGGAACATTATTTTGATCAAAGTTTAATTACAAAATGGATAACTATGAATAAGAAATCTTGTTCTTAGTAAAATGACAAAAATAGGTTATAAAGGATGAAAAGTGCATGTACCATTCCATAAAACACATACTACAGAATTGGAAGTAACGGCAGCAGTAAATGCAATTAAATCAGGTTGGCTTACTATGGGCCCTAAAGTTCTAGAATTTGAAGAAAAGTTTCAAGAGTTTGTGGGATCATCTGAGTCTGTTAGTATGAATAGTGCAACAGCAGCACTTCATTTAGCACTTAAGGCTATTGGTTTACAAAGAAATGACGAAGTCATTCTTCCTACTAATACTTTTGTTGCAACTGCTGAAGTTGTTACATATTTTGATGCTATACCTGTATTGTGTGATATTGAAGAGGATACACATAATATAGATATTTCAAAAATTGAAGCTCTCATAACAGATAAAACAAAAGCTATTATGCCTGTTCACTTTGCTGGACAACCATGTGATATGGATGAACTGTATGAAATTGCACAAAAATATAATTTAAAAATTATAGAAGATGCAGCACATGCACTTCCAAGTAAATATAAGAATGTAATGATTGGTAACTTATCACAAACAGATGTAACTTGCTTTAGTTTTTATGCTACTAAAACATTAAGTACAGGTGAGGGAGGAATGGCTACTACTTCAAACGCATCTTACGCAAAAAGTATGAAGATAAATAGACTTCATGGTATAAGTAAAGATGCATGGGACCGGTACACAATAAAAGGTGCATGGCATTATGATATAGTAGACAATGGAGCGAAATACAATAGTACAGATATTAATGCTTCAATAGGATTAGTGCAACTTGAAAAACAAAATATGCTGAGAAAGAAGAGAACTGAAATAGCAAATATGTATAATAAAGCATTTGAAGACAATGCTAATATAATTATTCCAGTTGTAAAAAAAGATAGGGAAACTTCTTGGCATCTTTATGTTATTAAAATAAATAATCGAGATGAAATAATTGAACTTTTGAAAGAAGAAGGTGTTGGTTGTAGTGTTCACTTCATACCTGTTCATAAACATACATATTATAAAAATAGATATATGTATAAAGATGCAGATTATCCAGTAGCTAACAGTGTATTTGAAAGATCCTTATCTCTCCCTATCTATCCAGATATGAGTAAGGAAGAGATTAAGTATGTGATTGAGCAAGTTCAAAAAGTTGTTGCTTAATGTATAAAAATTTTGGAAAAAGATTTTTTGATATAGTAGCTGTTTTAATTGGAAGTGTGATATTATTTCCAATAATGGTACCGATAATACTATGGATTAAACTTAGTTCAAAAGGACCACTTTTTTATATACAAGAAAGAGTTGGAAAAGATTTTAAAGTGTTTAAGTTATATAAATTTCGTTCTATGATAGTAAATGCAGACCTAAAAGGCCCAAGTGTTACAAGTGGTGATGATCCTAGAATTACAAAAGTTGGAAAACTTATTCGTAAAACTAAAATAGATGAATTACCACAACTTTTAAATGTGCTTCAAGGCCATATGAGTTTAGTAGGACCTCGACCTGAAGTAATGAAGTTTGTAGCACAAAAACGAGAAGAGTATAAAAAAGTTTTAAGTGTAAAACCTGGTATAACAGATAATGCAGCTATCGAGTTTAGAGATGAAGAGGGTATAATGGAACAATATGAGAATAAAGAAGAAGCTTATATTAATAAAGTGCTTCCTCAAAAGATAAAGCTTTATTATAAGTATATAGATTCTATCTCTTTTTTGAATGATATTCAATTGATTTTAAAAACACTTAAAGTAATTTAGTCCTTGGTTCTTAGCATAAGAAAAAGATAGACATAGTCAATACAGGCTATTTGATAAAACGATAAAATAGGATAAAAAGTATGAATAGAATTAAAGCATTTCTGAACTATATAGTTATTATCATTCTTACTGGTATGACATTTGTATGGACATTCTTTATTTTTCATTTTCCTATAGATTATACTGTTATAGCAGGGGTAATAGTTGTACGTTTACTGGCATCGCGTTTTATGTTACAAGACTATTCTCTCGCCTGGTCGAAGGCTTCTCAAAAGTCGTTTATTATAAAAAGTACGGTTTACTTTGTGGCTTTTTTAGTGTATATACCTTTTTTGTACAATAAGATAGAATTATCATTTTTAGTATCGGAACTTTTTCTTTACATATTTAGTATAAACTTTTTAATGTACTCATACTACTACTATATGAATAGTACACGAATTATTAAGACAAAAAGTGTTGTTATATATGGTGCTGGTCGTGCGGGTATAAAACTAGAGAGTGAGTTTTCTAACAGTGAGTATAAAGTAGACTACTTTTTAGATGATGACAAGGTAATCCAAAATAGATCTATTGATGCTATAAAAGTAATATCTAAGCAGAAGTTTAAAAAACGATTTCAAGAAAAGTATGACCTTTTAGTTATAGCTATGCCTTCAGCTACGACAAATAGGATAAAAGAGATTTATGAGAACCTTGGTGAGTACTTTTCTGAGATACAAGTGTTACCAACACTTGATGAAATTTTAACAGACAAAGATTTTTCTAAACAGCTCAAGGATGTCTCTGTTGAAGATCTCCTTGCTCGTCACCCCCAAGATTTAGATAAAGAGAAGGTTTCTGCTTTCATAAAAGGTAAAACTGTTTTAGTTACAGGGGCTGGTGGAAGCATAGGAAGTGAAATAGCTAGACAGTGTGAGAAGTATGGTGCGAAAAAACTTATACTTCTTGACCATAGTGAGTATAACCTTTATGCTATTTTAGAAGAGTTACACTCTTGTGATGTAGTACCTGTTATGCAGAGTGTTGTAAATGTAGAGCAGTTAGACAAGACATTTGAAATGTATAAGCCAGATATAGTTATACATGCAGCAGCTTACAAGCATGTGCCATTAGTAGAGTCAAATATATATGAGGGTATTTTAAACAATGTTGTGGGTACTAAAAATGTTATAGATACTTCTATAAAACATGGTGTAGAAAAGTTCGTTATGATCTCTACGGACAAAGCAGTTCGCCCTACAAAT
>Ga0256826_1003065_pt1 | contig 10038 bp, 9 predicted proteins | sample CV79metaG_FD_185975 | JGI IMG/M metagenome (GOLD analysis project Ga0256826, IMG submission 185975) | Hydrothermal vent microbial communities from East Pacific Rise, Pacific Ocean - CV79 | ecosystem: Environmental > Aquatic > Marine > Hydrothermal vents | place: Pacific Ocean: East Pacific Rise... | reverse complement strand
GGGTAAATACTATTTGCATCTTCTTGTGTAAAATACTCTTTAGCAGGTAATTCATCATGACCATATGTTGTCATAATTGTAAAAATAGAATTAAGCACCATTGGCATTTGGGTAACCGAAACATTTTTGGATGCATCAATTATTGCCAACGGTTTAAGCTGAAGTCCTCCTCGTGCAGCTACTAATGAGAGTACAACAAGTACTACCATCATTACTAATCTATAAACCAACTCCCCCACCCTATTACCTACTTTTGTGGAGTCTGCAAACCTACCCACCTTTATTTTATTAAGTTTAGGATAAATGAACCATGCAATTATCATAACTACCAGCCAAATTAAACCAATAAACCAGTAATCTTTAGCAAAACCGGGCAGCAGTGTTGGAACATCATTACTGAGAAAAAGAAACTTGAAAATATCAGCTGTTGAACGCTTCTGTACAAAATGAAAAAATACTGAATCTACAAGGTTTACAAATAAAAGAATTCCATTTACGGTTATAAAATACAACTTTAAAAAAACCTGAACTTTATGCTTTGCAATTAAAGAAGTGATTGGGAGTACATGAATAAGTATAAACAAAAGGTTGAAGTACATTATTGCCGAAAGGTCGAATCTAGTACCTATAATAAATACTTTAACTAATTGTATGGGTTCAATATTAGTAAATAATCCAATATTGTAAATATAAAAAAACAATCGGGCTACAAAAAACAGCACTATAGCCAGAAATAATCGTTTCAGAAGAATTATAATATTGTAGTTATAAAGCCGCATATTGTTTTAAGGCTTTGGCACAAAACTCACGAAGAAATAATTACACTTCTATTAATCTTGTAACAGGTTATCAATATTTTCAATATAGTCCAGTGAGTCATCAACATAAAAGTTTAAGCTAGGCACAACCCTCAACTGGTTTTTTATTCTGCTACCAAGCTTACCTCTTATCTCACTTGTGTGCTTACGAATACTTTTAAGCAATTCATCCTTGTTAGATGTAGCAAAAAGACTCAAATATACTTTAGCCAAAGACAAGTCAGAGGTAACCTTAACTTTCGTTACCGTTATCATAGCTCCACGAGATACATGTCTCATTTCAATCTGAAATATTTCCCCAAGATCTTTTTGGAGCAAGTTATTTATTCTTTCCTGACGTATTGTTTCCATGATGCAAAAATATTGAATTATGCCAAACTCACGTAATAATTTCAATTTAATAACCTATGTAGTTTTTTTATAAATTTACACCATACTAAAACCCCACATGTTTTATGTTTAGCAGCTACCAAAAAACAACCTTACTAAATATAGTTGCAAACCCATTTTTTCTGGCAATCCCTATCACTCTAATTATTGTGATATTTCTCCCAAACCCAACATCAAAATACAAAATTGAGCTTAAAAGTAAACATGTAGCTGACAAACCTAACTCAAAGATAAAGTTTTGTGATTTAGACGGTGATGGAGTTGATGAAAGAATTATTTCGTACCACAATGCCGTAAAGGGTGAAGCATCAATTAAGGTACTAACAACTGAGGGTATTAATTATGACGCTTGGAATTTTCATGGATATTTTCAGAAAAGCAGCAAAGACTTCTATTGTGGGGATCTAAATAAAGATGGTTTTTCTGAAATTTACGTGCTTTACTATAAAAGCGACTCGGTTTTTTTAGGAATAATTCAACCCTATCCGAAAAAAAAGCTAATAACACAACGCAAATTTTTAACTGTTGTTAAAAAGAGAAATGGCAAAATTGATTACACAATCAATAGTTTTGCTGAAGCTGATTTTAATAAGGACGGAATAAATGAACTCATTTTTTCACTTAATGCCGGATACTCAAGACAGCCCAGAATAATTATAAAATACAATCTACAAAATGATTCAATTACAAAATCAGAGTCTACTGGCATTTATATGTCAAATTTTATAATAACCGATCTTGACGGTGATTCAGTTCCTGAAATTTACAGTGGCTCATCAACTACCGGCAATATTCCAGATAATATCGGCATCAAATATGGTGATTACAACTCATGGTACTTGGGATTTGATAATAACCTTAATTATTTGTTTGATCCAATAAAAAATATTGGTTACCCATCACGTGCATCTGTTTGTAGTTTCAAGAGTGATAACGAACAAAATTATGTAGTTGTCTTATTTGATGAAGATAATTATAAAGATGCAACAATAAAATTTTTTAACAACCCGGATAAAGCATTCAGCTCAAAGAAATTTAGCAATACAAACTCACCACAATCAAAAGTTTTTTTACTAATGCAGAATATTACACTTGATGGAAAGAAATATGTGTTAATGGGGATTGAGGATGATGAATTTATAGTAATTAATGAAAACCTTGAAGTTATAAGAAAAAAAGCACTTAGAGAGTTTACCTCATTAAAGTTTATTAGCGACCTAAATAGGGATAATAAAAATGAGTTTGTATTTGTTAATAGGGAAAATGTAATTGCAATTTACGATGACAAATTAAGCAACCCAACAACTTTTGCATCAGGTATTATTCCATTTAGTACAACATGGGTAGAAACAGGTATTAAGCACAACGGTAACAAACAAACCGAATTATTTCTTAAAACCGACAATTATCTTTACCTTTATACGTATAAAGTTGATTATTTATACTATTTAAAGTACCCAATCTGGTTTTTTATTTATGGTTTTGTTATACTAATACTTTGGTTTGCTCAAAGGATGCAGAAAATGCAGACAAAAAGAAAACTGGAAGTTGAAGAAACCATTAACAGTCTACAAATGAAGACAATTAAAAGTCAGATGGATCCCCATTTTATCTATAACGTTCTAAATGGCATGGCACATAATGTTGCAATGGGCAACACCAAAGATTCTTACGACCAAATTATTAAATTCAGTCTGATACTGCGGTTAATGATGAAAAGAGTTGACAAAATTGACATTAGCATAAAGGAAGAACTAGTATTTATAAGAAACTATTTGGAATTAGAGAAATACCGTTTTAAAGAGGGTTTTGAGTTTAAAATTAAAACAGACCCAAAAGTTGACCTGACCTACAGAATACCACGAATGATAATACAATTACTTGTTGAAAACTCTATTAAACATGGGTTATGGGACAAAAAAGGAGTTAAAATTCTTGATATAAGTACCGTTAGCAGGAATAAGAAAATCCTTATAGTTGTAGAAGATAATGGTATAGGACGTACCAAAGCCAAGGAAAAAGATAAAGATACTACCGGTAAAGGAACGAGCCTTATCAATGACATGATTGAACTTAATTATAAATTAAGTGGCAATAAAATAACCCTAATATATGTAGATCTGTATGATGATACCGGAAATGCCTCAGGCACAAGAGCTGAAGTTGAATTGTAGAAACTAGTTATTCTCTTCCAATTGCCACAAAAGGATTATTAACCTTTTCAAAGCCAATGCTTGTTTCGGGACCATGACCTGGATATACAACCGTATCATCAGGAAGTGTAAATAATTTTTCCCAAATATTCTTTTGAAGTAAATCGTAGTTGCCTGTTCTTAAATCGGTTCGCCCAATACTTTGATTAAAAAGCACATCTCCTGTTATAACAAATTTATCATTCGCTGAGTAAAAACACAAACTTCCATTAGCATGACCGGGAGTGAACAAAACTTTCAATTCAGAATTACCAAACTTAACAGGATGGTCTTCATCAATAAAATTGTCAATGGTTTTTAATTTACCTATACTAAGCCCAAATGTAGATGCATATCCAACTGCACCTTCCAAAAAAGGAACGCAATCCTTGTGTGCAAACAATTCAATGTTATACTTATCCGCAGCAAAACTATTTCCCACAATATGATCGACATGGGCATGTGTTAGCACAATCATTTTTGCATTCAAATTATTGGTGCTTATGTAGTCTGTAATTTTAGCTTCTTCATCTTCACCCTGCATGCCGGGGTCAATAATTATACATTCTCCACTTTCGTCAGAAAGAACATATGTATTTATTTGGAATGGATTAAAAGCAAAACGTACTATATTAATCATGTTTAGTTTTTTTGCAAAGATAACTATAATACAATTCTACAAATTATTATATTCCTCCTTTAGCTTTTTAGGGAACTTATTCACTATCAAATTATATGAATTAGTAATCCATCCCTTAAATATATCATCATGAATGCTTTCGTCTAACAGCACTGTGTTCCAATGCTTTTTATTCATATGGTAACCCGGCAATACAGAAGCATAATGCTCGCGAAGCTCAATTGCTTTGTCAGGATCGCACTTTAAGTTAATACTTTGGTTATTAGCTAAATTTAGCAAGGCAAACATTTTACCAAGTACTTTAAAAACCAAAGTTGTATCATCAAAAGGAAAACTCTCCGTAACTCCTTTTTTATTGAGGCAAAATAATCTTGTATCTTCTATATTCATAATGTCATAAAATAATTAAAAGTAAAAATCAATGCAAATACCTTACGTGTTCATATAGCTAATTCTTAGTACGTTACATGTGCATAGAATAACTATCTACCACATAATTAATCACTTGATTAAGCGATTTCAAAAATAATCAAACTTCTTTTAAGTTAAAATAACTTGTATTATTGCTATTTTGATATACATTTGCAGATTAATGAGATAAGTAGTTTTGCTATGGGAAAAAGGTAAAAACGAATAACTTATCTCTTTTTTGTTAACCCAAAACTATAAAAAATGGGAATCAAAGAAAAGTCAAAAGATCTTAGAGATCGAATGCGTACGGCTTTAAAAGGTGGTGGAGATAAAGCCATTGAAAAACAAAAAGCCATTGGCAAACTAACTGCGCGCGAAAGAATAATAGCACTTCTTGATCCAAAGTCATTTCACGAATACGATTTGTTTGTGGAGCATGCTGCAAAGGATTTTAATATGGATAAGAAATACCTACCCGGTGATGGTGTAATTACCGGTACAGGTACCATGAGTGGAAATCCTGTTTGTATTTATGCTCAGGATTTTACAGTTGCAGGAGGATCGCTTGGATGGATGCATGCAAAAAAAATTACAAAAATAATGGATCATGCTCTTAAGCTAAAAGTTCCATTAATTGGTATTAACGACTCAGGCGGTGCGCGTATTCAAGAGGGTGTTAATTCACTTGCCGGATATGGAGAAATCTTCTTCCGTAACACACTTGCTTCAGGGGTAATACCTCAGATTTCAGTTATATTGGGACCTTGCGCCGGTGGAGCAGTGTATTCACCTGCTTTAACTGATTTTGTTTTCACAGTTGAAAAAATAACAAAGATGTTTATTACCGGCCCGGAGGTAATAAAATCAGTGCTTGGCGAAGAAATTTCGATGGAGGCACTTGGTGGTGCTAAAGTTCATTGTGAAGAAACCGGAAATGCCCATTTTTACGCAGAAAGTGAAGAAGAGTGTTTTCAGCAAATTAAAGAACTAGTAACCTATATTCCTTGGAATAATATTAACAAAGCCAAAGAATTTCCGAAAAAATCACCAAAGACTAGAAGGTTTAAAATTGATGCAATAATGCCATCAGATGCTAAACAACCTTATGATGTAAGAGATTTAATTAAATCATTTGCTGACGATTCGAACTTCTTTGAAATTCAGGAATTATTTGCTAAAAATATCGTTATTGGATTTTCAAGACTAAATGGTGAGACTGTTGGTATAGTTGCTAATCAGCCATTATATCTAGCTGGAGTTTTGGATGTTGACTCATCTGATAAAGCAGCACGATTTATTCGTTACTGCGACTCATTTAACATTCCGCTTGTTACTCTTGTTGATTTACCCGGATATTTACCTGGTGTTGATCAGGAGCATGCAGGAGTTATTCGCCATGGGGCTAAATTGCTTTACGCCTATAGTGAAGCAACCGTGCCAAAAATTACACTGATAACGCGTAAAGCATACGGTGGTGGATATATAGCTATGTGCTCACATCACTTAAGGGCTGATTTTGTATTTGCATGGCCAACCGCCGAAATTGCAGTTATGGGACCTGAAGGTGCTTCAAATATTATTTTCAGAAAAGAAATCATGTCGGCAACCGACCCTGATGCTATGCGTCAAGAAAAGGTTGAGGAATATAAATCAAAGTTTGCAAACCCATATGTTGCAGCTGCTTATGGATATGTTGATGCAGTTATTGAGCCAATTGAAACTCGAAATATGCTTATTCATGCGCTTGATATATCAAAAAATAAGAAGGTTCAACTTCCAGTTAAGAAACATGGTATTCCACCATTTTAAATCACATATATCATGGCAATAGAAGAAAATAAATTACAATTTAGTTCAGTTGACATTGATGGTGTAAAATATCAAACTCTTCTTACTAAAAAGTACAAGCAAAGAAAGAATTACGAAGAGCCTGATCCAAGATTAGTTTTGGCATTTATTCCCGGAACTATTTTAGAATTTCTAGTTAAGGAAGACACAAAAGTAAAGGAAGGTGATGTAGTATTAATTCTGGAAGCAATGAAAATGATGAACAAAGTTATTGCTCCATCTGATGGGAAAGTTGTTTATCATGTTTCTGAAAAAGATATTGTAAAAAAGAATCAATTACTTTTTGAAATAAAAACATAACATATCCTGTACAGCAAAGCATTTCTTAACTACAATTTGCTGTACAGGTTTTACTTGTTAAAAAATCTTATTTGTCTTCTCAATAAAATTGAGAACATCTTCTTTACCACTTCCAGTAGTTGCTGATGTGACGATAGTTGATGGTAACTCTGTCCATTTCTCAAGTAGCTTATCATTATAAGTTTTTAAATTTTTCTCAACCTGTAATGGCTTAAGCTTATCTGCCTTTGTAAATGTTATTACAAAAGGTATTTCCGAAATACCTAGCCAATCCATGAAATCTAAATCTATTTGTTGTGGTTCTATCCTGATGTCGATAAGCAAAAATAATGTAAGCATATTAGTACGATTTAATATATACTTCTTTATCATTTTTTCCCACTTCACACGTTCTGTTTTTGAACGTTTTGCAAAACCATATCCAGGCAAATCAACCAAATACCATTCCTCGTTGATTTTAAAATGATTGATTAACATAGTTTTTCCCGGAGTTGAAGATATCTTAGCAAGTTTTTTTCTACCGGTTAGCATATTAATTAATGACGATTTCCCAACATTTGATCTTCCTATAAATGCATATTCAGGAATAATTGGATCAGGGCACTTACTTACATCAGGCGAACTAATTGTAAAATTAGCATATTTTATCTTCATGTGTATCGTTTTATAGTGGTATAAACAGGGAAACTTCCTGAGTCTATTTTATATTTTTATATGATGACAAATGCCTATCTTTCTTAACAGGAAAAATATCCTTAACCGTTAACAGAATTCCTGTTTCTTCAACGTTCCCAAAGTTACGGTTAACCGCTGTACCAAATGTTTTCATAGTTGCCGAAAGATTCATGTACGCATTTACCAAAGGGGGCACATTCTCACCAAGTTTTCGCACCTTTTGTATAAGTATTTTATAGTCTTCATCATAATTACATCCTGCAAAAATGCTGTTTAATATCTTATCTGAAGTTTCAATTATTAGTGACTCAACAGGATATATAAGTCTCTCATTATCCGGAAAATACTTATGTAGAAAAAACAATATCATATCACGTGCCAGAGCATCAAACTCCGGATACATAGTAACTTTTCCAAACATATACTTTACATCAGCATTATCAACAATAACAGCACCAATTCCGTCCCAAAGATTATCGAGAGCGTACATACCTCTACGTAAATTAAAAGTTGGTTGATAAAGCGGTTGCACAAACGAGCGTCCAAGCTCAATTGTATGCGGAAAATAATCGTTAACAAACTTATCAGAATATTTAAAAAGCTTTGCTGTAGGTGATTTTACTGACCCATCAGCTAGAATCTCTAAATTACTGCAATGTATGTATCGGTAACCACCAATAACCTCTTTTTCCTGTGGGTCCCACAATACAAGTTGCTTAAAAGCATATTCACCTTTATCATAAGCATCAATATCCAATTCTTTTCCGGTACCGCCTCCGGCATCACGAAAAGTAACTTCACGCAGTCGACCAATCTCACGAACCACATTTGGCGAATCATTATCTGTTACCAAATAAATCTCATTATTTCCATTATTCGTATTTCTCAAAAACCTATCTTCATTTAACTCAGCTACTAATAGCTGCTTATCAACCGGTGGTATAATTGTTTTCATTTGCATTTGTATTTACAATTTTATTTTTGATACAGATAATTCAAAATCAATAAGCTAAGAATATTGATTAAGATTTCAAATATTCAAATCTGGCTTTACTATCTTCGGCAAGCTTGTACGAATGCTGCCTGAGTAACTCTGCCCACTCACTCTTTGTATGTCTTGCATCAAATGTATCATATGGAATTGGTGTCCCAAAAACTATTTTTAATACACTATCTCGCTGCTTATACATCTCATCCACAAGAAACAACATCTCAATATTTACCTTAACACCTAATGCTTTACGGAGGTTAGACAAATTATAGAAAAAGTTTGAATTTCTACCTTCAATAAAAGTAGGTATGATGGCGCGTTTAAATCGCTTTGCTTTCGTAACAAAAGTTGTTTTCCATTCCAAATCCATAATTTTACCATTCTTTTTTCTCGACACTAAACCAAATGGGAAATAACAAACAATCTTATCTGAAGCAAATGTATCGTTAATAATTTGAATGTTATCGGAATTACTACCATGCTTGTTAATGGGGATAAACAACGGTTGTAAATTTTTTACATTCATTAGGATATCATTAACAGGGAAAATAATATCATTTCGTTTTTTTGAAACAGCCAACATTAAAGCTAAGCCATCTAGACCACCTAGTGGATGGTTTGATGCAATTATTAAGCGATCTTTTTTGTGAATATTTTCAAGCCCTTCGGTTTCAATCTTAACATTAATATCATTCAAAGAAGCTTCAATAAAACTAATTCCTTCAAGTTGTTCATACTTAACAATGTTGGTATTAAACTCATCCTGATGAATAATTCGCTTTAAATAATTAATCATAAAAGCAGGCATAAACCTTGCTAGCGATGGACTTTTATCCTGAATTACTTTCTCTATATTAATAGTTTTACTCACTCTTTAAACAGATGTTTTCATGTAGATAATAATTAACTGATTTAAATCAGTCGTACATTCGCATATACTAATGTATATTTCTTTTACAAAGATATACTATTTTGCAATTATCAATTATTAATAAAATACAAAATAGTTAGTTAGTGGCTAATAAGAAATGCCAATAACTTCGTTATACTCATATTTAATTTCAGTCATTTACGAAAAGTAAGCTCTTGAATATTAAACACTTCGAAAGCCTCGTTCTTGGCATTTCTTAATAGCTACAGTAAAAATATTGCGTGTTCTTAGAAGCACTAGTTATAAAAACTACTCAAATCTACTGATCAAATAATTTACTATCTTCACGAATATTTGAAAATGAAAACTAAATGAGAACCGGAATTGAGAATATTATTGCAAAACTTCTTGGTGATAATGTACAAATCATAAATACCATACCATTAGCAGGAGGGTCGATAAATGAATCATTTAAAATAAATACAAACAATGGTGTGTTTTTTATTAAGAAGAACTCATCATCACAATTTCCTCAAATGTTTGAAAAAGAAGTATCCGGACTAAAAACACTTCGTGACGCAAATGAGATTATTACACCCAAAACCATTGGAGTTGCTGAATCTGCAACAGAATCATTTTTAATGCTTGAGTTTATAGAATCAGGAACGCGGGTAAAGCACTTTTGGGAAATATTTGGTAATCAACTTGCCAACCTACATAATCATACATCTGACTTTTTTGGTTTAGAAATCGACAATTATATTGGCTCATTACAGCAAACGAATAAAAAATATTCTAACTGGAGTGACTTTTTCAGAGAAGAAAGGCTAGAAAAACAAGTGATACTTGCTCGTAATAGTGGTCTTATCGATAAGAGTGTTGTCACATCATTCGACAAATTT
>Ga0256826_1003064_pt1 | contig 10049 bp, 6 predicted proteins | sample CV79metaG_FD_185975 | JGI IMG/M metagenome (GOLD analysis project Ga0256826, IMG submission 185975) | Hydrothermal vent microbial communities from East Pacific Rise, Pacific Ocean - CV79 | ecosystem: Environmental > Aquatic > Marine > Hydrothermal vents | place: Pacific Ocean: East Pacific Rise... | reverse complement strand
ATTTCCATTTCAAGTTTCTGATGTTTGAAAATTTTAAAGTTATACATATTTTTCCTTTTTTAGAATTATAGCGATTTAAGAAGTAGGTAGTTTTGAGTGGATATTCGGGTCAAGCCCGAATATGACAGTTTTCCGTGTCATTTTTGTGTTTGATTGAATTGTCATTGTCGGGCTTGACCCGACAATCTCTACATTATTACACTTGTTCAAACAGAGTTTTAACCCTATTGTTGGTTTTCTAATCAGTCCCAGCCACTTTCATTTGCCATTATTTGCTCAAATACATCATCAATATCGTTTAGATTTTTTCTTTTCTCTTCTTGAATTTTTACCCTCTCAATGTCCTCCTCAAGTCCATTTAAAATAGATAAACCATCAAACCCTTTACCGATATATGTTTCACCAAAAAAATTCACTGAAATATCGATAATCTTTAAATCTTTATCAACGGAAATATCAAACTTTGTAACCTCATCTTTAAACTCTCTTGCTATATCTCTTGGAACAGAAACAGCAAAATTTAAACCATATTTTAGTTTTTCAGAAAATTCTTTTTTATCAGCATCATATCTCATCGAAATATTTTGCTTACCTAAAAAAGTGTTAATAGCCTCTGTAAAAACTCTATCTTTAAATTCCTGTTTTGTTTCAAACTCATCTTGTTTTTGTTGAGAGATATATTTCTCCGTGTGTTTCTCAAAATTATCATCTAAACGATTAGTTTGTGATTTGCCATTCCAAATAAAGATGTTTTCTCTATTTTCAACCATCTGTTTTTCTCCTATCTTTGCATATTTTATATTTCGGTCATAACTCAAAAGTGCTAAATGCCACTCATCTTTTGCCTCTAAAAAATCGTATCTATCAAAAGTTGATAGTTCAATTTCTACCCTTATCTTTTCAAGTTTCTTAATCTCTTCAATAGAAAGATTCTCAAAATTATATCTATCGAAAGTTGATACAATCTTTTGAATTTGTGAAAGTGAAATCGATTGAAAAATTGTTGATACAAAACTTTGAAGCTTTTCATAATCTTCTTGAAGAATATCTACAATTGTTCTATTTGGACTGATTCTTAAAATAAAAAAGATGATATTTGACATTAAATCAATATCCAAATCTTCTATTTCAATAAAATTATCAGAGTGTGGAAATTCATCTTTACAAATACTAAGAGATATATAAAGTTCATTTTTTGCTCTAGTTGAAGCTACATATAAAACCTCTTTATCTATTTCGCCTCTGTAATAAAAATTATATTCTAATAAAATTACAATATCAAACTGCAAACCTTTTGATGAGTGAGCCGTAACAAAAAACAGATTTTTATTGTCAATTCCGATAGCTTGTCTGATTTCAAAAAGTTCGCTGTTTTTCATTGAGATTATAGCGATTGTCGAGTTCTTAATTCTTGAAGATATAATTTCTTTGATTTCGTTAAAATCTAAACAAGAAATATTTTCAACAACTCCACCTTTTGAAACTGATTTAACGGAATTATCTCCCATAATCTGATTTGCATTTTCAACAATCGCTTTTTTACTACGAAAATTTGTAGTTAAAAATAGCTTTTTTGCTGGAGTGAAATATCTATCAAAATTTTTAAAAAATTCTATTTCCGCACCTGCAAAACTATAAATATGTTGCCAATCGTCGCCAACTGCAAATATATTTATCTTTGAATTCAGTTTTAAAATTTTCTGAATCAGATCGAAAAATAGTGGGGTAAAATCCTGAAATTCATCAATTAGAATATGTTTGATTTTTTCAACATCTTTTTTTCTGATTTTGTTTGTGGCTTCGATAACCATCTGATTAAAAAAGTCATTATTTGAAACTTTGATATTTGCAAAACTGTTAGAAAAACTATGAAAAGTTTTGGCAATTTTAAGATTCAATCTTTCGTTAATCTCATTTACCGCTTTATTGTTAAAAGCAAAAATTAAGATTTCATCTTTTGATAAACCATCGTTTAATAATCGCTTTGCTCGTTCTGTTAAAACTTTTGTTTTTCCACTTCCAGCCCTTGCCGTCAAAAGAATATTTTTTGTTTTGCAATTAATTGCAACTCTCTGCTCTTCTGAAAAACTATTTTCCATTTTATCTCTTTAAATTTTATTACAAAACTATATCTAATAATTCTTGAAAAGTTGATTTGTAATATTTTGGATTGTTACCAAAACTCGCGGGAAGATTTCGCCCGTATTTCATATTGACGATTTGCCAACCATTATTTTGTCGTTCGATGATTCCAAAGCTTTCAAATTTCAGATTGAATCGGTTGGCGGTTTCGGAAATTCCAAACTCTTTTAGCAAATCAGTTAAACTGAAAACAGGTTCAAGTTTTTTCAAGTGTGGATTTTCGAGAGTTTGAAAATTGATTTTTTCCAAAGTCTGGTTTATGCAAGAGATTTTCTCTTTTTCTGACAAGCTAACATTATCCAAAATAAACTTTAGAGTTTTCAGTTCTCGGTCAAGTTCAGAATCGGAAACAGAAATCAAATCCGCTCTTTTTTCAGGTTTAGAAATTTGAAATTGAGTTCTCATTTTGAAAAACTCTTGAACCAAACGAACTTTGAAACTTATTACAATCTCATTATTTCGCATAAAAGTTAGAAGTAAAGTTGCTTGAGGCTCGTTTAGAAGATAAATTTTTTCAGGTTTAGAATCTGGGTTTTCTTTAAGTTTTATTTCAGAAACTGAAGCGATTTGAAATCGCACGACTCCAAACTCTTCTAACTCATTTAAATTACGAGTTATTAAATCTAATACAGATTTCTCTTTGTTTTCTGTAAATTTGGCAATAATCTTATGAGATACTAAAAGTTCATTTTTGAAATTTTGCACAAGAATTGTGTTATCATTTTGCATAAATATTTTCCTTAAAAATTTTTCGCACTTAATGAGTTTCCGAGGCTCGTGAAAAGTGATTAAGGAATCTTAATACACTTAGCATCTATTTGTCAAGTAAGTTACTTATAGTTTTAAAGCTTTTGACAAAGCTATATAATCTCTTTCAACTTTAATTAAGTTAATGGTTTTCATAAAATGCTTTGGTGGTTTATATCTATTTGTAGCCCAGTCTGAAACAGCTTTTGGAGTAACTCCAAAATATTCAGATAGCTCTTTTTGTGTAATTCCCAATTCTCGACAAGTTTTTTTAACTAAATTTTCATCTTTTTCCAAACCAATTCCTTTTTATGAAATTATAGAAAAATTTGAAGATATTCGGGTCAAGCCTGACTAGGCAGGAAGACCCAAACAGAGAGTTTGAAGTTTTTAATCTACATCATCAGGATTTAGAGAAAGTTTTTTCATATTTTTTGGTTGAACAAGCCAAAAATTCTTAATTTCAACTCTAAAGTTATCAAGAATAGTTTTTGCTTTTTCGCTACCAGATTCATTGAAATAATCTTTTAAAAGAAGTTTCAAGTAGTGTCGAGCCTCATTCGTTTCGTCCGTATCGATTCGGATTGCTTGAATAAGTTCTTGGTTCATATTTTCAATGAAAGTTTTTCGTTTATCGTAAATGAAAGCGATTCCGCCAGTCATTCCCGCACCGAAATTCAATCCAGTTTTACCTAAAATTGCAACAACTCCGCCAGTCATATATTCACAAGCGTGGTCGCCTGTTCCCTCTATAACGGCGATTGTGCCAGAGTTCCGAACTGCAAATCTTTCACCCGCACTTCCCGAAGCATAAAGTTTTCCGCCCGTAGCACCGTAAAGACAAGTGTTACCTAAAGCTGAATAGTTTTCGCCTTGCAAAGTTGAAGAGATGATAATTTTTCCGCCGTGCATACCTTTTCCGACATAATCGTTAGCGACACCTTTTAAATAGATAGAAGTTCCATTACTTAAAAATGCTCCGAAAGATTGACCTGCGATTCCTGAAAGATTGATTTTGATTGAATCTTCAGGCAAACCTGTATCACCATAATATTGAGCGATTTCGCCTGAAATTCTTGCACCAAAACTTCGGTGAATATTTCTGATTTCGCGGTGAAGAACAATATTATCTTTTGGGTTTTTGATAGTGTTTTGAATTTCAGAAACAAGCTCTTTTTCAAAACTGTTATCGTCGAAAGGCTCGTTGTGTTCGTGTTGGCAAGTATCAATTCCGTCATATTTTGCAAGAATATTTGAGAAGTCAAAGTTTTTCGCAAAATCATCATCGATAACTTTTAGCAATTCAGTTTTACCGATAATCTCTTCAAGAGATTTGTAGCCCAATTTAGCTAAAATTTCTCTAACATCTTCAGCAATAAAATTGAAGAATGAGATAATTTTTTCAACAGTTCCAACATAATGCTCACTTCGTAAAGTTTCATCTTGAGTTGCAATCCCAACCGAACATTTATTCAGATGACAAACTCTCAATAATTTACAACCTAAAATAGTTAAAACAGAAGTTCCAAAAGCATAACTTTCAGCTCCAAGAATTCCCGCTTTCACAACATCAAGACCAGTTTTTAAACCGCCGTCTGTTTGGAGTTCAACTAATTCACGGAGTCCATTTACTTTTAAAGAGTTGTGAGCTTCAGCCAAACCGATTTCCCACGGATTACCAGTAAATTTGATAGATGTTAAAGGAGCAGCACCCGTTCCACCGTCAGCACCCGAAATAATAATTTTATCAGCATAAGCTTTTGCTACACCCGATGCGATTGTACCAACTCCCGAAGTTGAAACTAATTTTACGGTAATTCGAGCTTTTGGATTTACCTGTTTCAAGTCAAAAATTAGCTGTGCTAAATCTTCGATTGAATAAATATCGTGATGAGGTGGTGGAGAAATCAGAGTTACCCCAGGGGTTGTGTATCTCAATTCAGCAATTAACGGAGTTACTTTATGTCCTGGAAGTTGTCCGCCCTCACCTGGTTTAGCACCTTGTGCAACTTTGATTTGAATCTCTTCCGCACTTCTTAAATATGCTGGAGTTACCCCAAATCGTCCCGATGCAACTTGTTTGATTTTTGAGTTTTTGATAGTTTTGAATCGATGTTTTGATTCTCCACCCTCGCCTGAATTTGATTGTCCGCCGATTGTATTCATCGCTTCAGCCATAGCCTCGTGAGCTTCAGGTGAAATTGAACCTAAACTCATTGCAGCCGAAACAAATCTTTTGAAAATCTCCTCTTTCGATTCAACTTCTGAAATATCTATCGGTTTTCTATCTGAACTAAATTCAAAGAAATCTCGAATAAATTTTTGACCTCGGTTTTCGATGAGGTTTCGGAATTGGTCAAACCCTTTTCCGTCAGTTCCTTTGTGAATTGAATGAATAACCGCAGGAGAAAAATCGTGATATTCTCGGTTTGGCACATATTTATAGAATCCGCCCATATCAAGTGGGAAGACACTTCTCAATCCATTATCTTGAAATGCTTCAAAGTGAGCTTTTCTAACTCGTCGTTCAACCTCATCGTAACCGATTCCGCCGATAAGATTTATAGAATCAGGAAAACACTCTTTAGTAATTTCTTCAGAAAGTCCGAAAACATCGAAAAGTGAAGAATTTCTATAAGATGCGATTGTTGAAATTCCCATTTTTGACATAATTTTAAGAAGTCCGCTGTTAATTGCACTTGTTACAGATTTGAAATTTTCTTTGCAATCTGCACTATTTTTAACTTTATCAAAAACAGTAGAAAATAAAAGATATGGATAAATTGCGGTGACACCATAAGCTAGTAAAGTTGCTGACGAATGAGAATCATAGACTTCGCCCGTAATTGCAATTATTGAAACTTGATGTCTGATTTTTTCTTTTAAAAGTGCTTGGTTTAATCTACCAACTGTAATTAGCATTGGAATTGTTGGGTAATCTTTACTGATATCTTTATCAGAAAGAATCACAATATGAACTCCATTATTTTTAACATCTTCAATAATAGTATTTATCACAGAATCCAAAGATGATTTTAAAGAACTTTTCATCAAAGTTGAATATGATTTACTTTTATAAACCTTGTCAAATCTTGGGTGGTTTTCATCTCCAAAAGTTAAAAGAACATCTAGTTTCTCTTTTGTTAAAATTGGCGAAGTTGCTTTAATTCGTTTTGCATTTTCAGGATTTTCATTTAGAATATTTGAGATAATTCCAAAACCTGTGTTTAAGCTCATAACCACTTTTTCACGAATTGGGTCGATTGGTGGATTTGTAACTTGTGCAAACTTTTGTCGGAAATAGTCAGAAAGGTTTCTATTCTCTTTTGAGAAAACCGCCATCGGAGTATCGTCTCCCATTGAGCCAACCGCTTCTTTTCCATCTTTTATCATCGGTTCAATAACTTGCTCAACTACCTCGTGAGTAATATTATAAAATCTCTGTTTATTGTGTAAGTCCTCTTTGCACTCTCTATCTAAACAGGAAACTTCATTAATATGTTCTTGCAGATAAACCATATTGTCATTTAGCCACTCCATATAATTTTTTGAAGTTTTCAGATAGTCGTCAATTTCACTGTTTTTCAGAACTTTTCCAAATTTCAAATCAAGCCCAATCATTTGCCCACTTTGAAGTCTTCCTCTTTCTAAAATATTATCTTCAGGAATATCAACAACTCCATATTCAGAAGAAACTAAAAGAGTGTCGTCTTTTGTGATGATATATTTTGCAGGTCGTAATCCATTTCTATCAATTACCGTCGCGATATATCTTCCGTCCGTTAAGCTGACCGCAGCTGGACCGTCCCAAGCTTCAAAAGAGGCACTTCGATATTCGTAGAAAGCTCTCATTTTTGCATCAATATATGGGGCATTTTGCCAAGGTGCTGGAATCATCGAACGAACAGCCTTGAAAAAATCAACTTCATTATGAATTAGGAACTCAAAGAAATTATCAACCGAAGCGGAGTCAGACCCACCTTTTTGGATAATTGGGGCAATTCGCGAAAGTTCTTCTTCTGAAAAAACATCACTTTTCAAGTCTTCAGATTTAATTTCAACATTTACCCGATTTGCCTCAACAGAATTTATTTCACCGTTATGTGCGATAGTTCGGAAAGGTTGGGCAAGTCTCCATTCTGGTAAAGTATTTGTCGAAAATCTTTGATGAAACAGTGCAAATGAGATTTTGAAAGAATCATCAGCTAAATCTTTGTAAAACTCTTTAATGTGAGTTGGCATAACCAACCCTTTGTAAGAGATAGTGTCATCTGAAAAACTAGCAATATAGAAATCTCTATTATCCACAAAAATATTTTCAATCTCTTTTCTTACCAAAAATTGAAGAGCTTTAAATCTTTTTGTAGCCATAATTGAGTTTGGAACTACAAAGATTTGCAATATTTGAGGCAAACTGATAATAGCTTGTTCGCCCAAGGCATTTTTATTTATTGGAACTTCTCGAGTGTAAATAACTTTCAGGTCATTTTTTTCACACACTTCAGAAAATTTCTCAAGCCAAGTATCATTTTTTGTAAAAACCATAGCTACCGCATATTGGTTTGGTAAATCAATCCCCGCTTTTTCTGTTACTTTTTCCATAAACTCGTAAGGCATAGATAAAAGTAGTCCGCTTCCATCTCCAGTTTTTCCATCGGCAGCAACTGCTCCACGGTGCATCATTCTTTCAAGAGCAGTAATTGCATTATCTAGGTTTTTTCTTGATGCCTTATTTTTAATATTGGCAATCAATCCAAATCCGCAATTATCCTTAAACATAGATTGTAAAGTTTCTTTTGTCATATATTTCTCCATAAAATTTTTGTATATATATCTTTCGATTCTATTTAGAATTTTATATAAATTTTAGTTAAATTGTGGTTAATCAATTTTTTAATCTGATTTAGATTAACTAAATATGCAAAGTTTAATATATAATACTACAAAAGATTTATTTAAAGGATTTTATATGTTTGGTTTTGGAAATAGCAAAATTGAATTAAACCCAATGGTAGCATTAGCTGCTTCATCGGTTTATATGGTTTCTGCTGATGGTAGTTTAGCAGATGAGGAAATGGGTGCGATTATTTCAATGTTCGGTGGAAATGATGAGATTGTTGATAATGCAGTTAAATATCTTGAGCAAAACGAAAATTTAGAAGAAAACATTGCAAAGTTCAATGAAATTTTAAATAGAGAACAAAAAGAGTCTCTTTTAATTAATCTTCTTGATATTCTTTTAGCTGACGGTGAAGCTGATGAAAACGAACAAGCTCTATTTTTTATGTTTGCAAATGCTTTTGGTTTTGAGCAATCAGAATTAGAACCATATTTTGACATCATCTCAAAAAAGAACAGTTTAGGTCTTTTCCAGTAAAAGCTTGAGATTCAGCAAATTTATGTCCCATTGGTTATATGGGGCAGATGGATATTATTCCAACTATAAAGAGATTGGAAAAGATGGCGATTTCTACACCGCAGTTAGTAGCAGTCAATTTTTTGGCGGTTCGATTGCGAACGAGTTTATCAAACTTATAGAATCTGGTAAATTTTCCAACTCTTCCACAATCTGCGAAATTGGAGCTCACAAAGGTTATTTAACCGCAGACATAATCCAATTTATATACACTTTAAAACCTCATCTGCTCAAAACTCTAAAATTTGCAATTATCGAAAAATTTGAACATCTTAGAATTAAACAGCAAGAATATATTAAAACTGCTTTCGGCGATGAGGTCAAAGTTGATTTTTTTGAATCTCTTGAAAAGTTTTCATCAAAAGAGACTCTATTTGTAGCGAATGAAATTTTTGATGCCTTTCCTTGCGAACTGATTTACAAAAATAAGATTGCTGAAGTTATCGATAATAAAATTGAATTCACAAAACAAGATGATAAAATTATTGAAATTGCAAAAAAGTATGGAAAAGATAAAGGCGAGATTGCAGTCGGTTACCAAGATTTTGCAATCAGAATGAAAGAGAGTTCAGAGAAATTTGAATTTATAACTTTTGATTACGGAGATTTGACAACCCGTTTTGATTTTTCAATTCGAGTTTATCAGAAACATCAAGTTTTCCCACTTTTTGAAGATAAATTAGATATAGAAAAAGTTTTTGGAAAAACTGATATTACTTTTGATGTTGATTTTAAACATCTCAAAGATGAATTTGAATCTGTCGGAATCAAATTTGTAGAGTTCAAAACTCAAATGAAAGCCTTAATTGATTTTGGCTTAATTGACCTTTTAGAAATGCTCAAGAAAAATACAAATCAAAAAACCTATTCTGCTGAAATGAATCGAGCTAAGATTCTGATTGACCCCTCTTTTATGGGCGAACGATTTAAAATGATAAGATTTAATTACAAAGGATAAAAATGAAACTTCTCCTTTTACTACTTTTGACTTTCTCACTTTTTGGGCAAGATATTCGTGTTGCTTCTTATAATGTTGAAAACCTTTTTGACCTTAAATATGATGGAACTGAATATAAAGAATATATCGCAAATACAGGTGCAAAATGGAATAAAAAAACCTATTTAGCAAAACTACGAAATATTTCAAAAGTTATTTCTGCTGTGAATCCTGATATTATCGGATTGCAAGAAATTGAATCTGAAAATGCTCTTTTAGATTTACGAGCAATGCTTAAAACTGTTCGATACAAGCAAAACTTCAAATATTATGCAATCGCTTTACAGAAAAAAAAGAGTTCTGCAATAACTACCGCTTTACTTTCCAAATATCCTATTAAATATTTTAAAGAGGTTAAAGTTACAAATCACCCACGAAATAGAAATATTTTAGAAGTTGGAATTCAAATTGGCGATGAGGTTTTAGTGGTTTTTGTAAATCATTGGAAATCTAAATCTGGTGGCGAAAGTAAAAGAATCCGAAGTGCAAAATTTTTAATGGAGAGAGTTTCAGAACTTGATAAAAAAACTCCATACCTATTTTTAGGCGATTTCAATAGCAATTATAATGAATATGAAACTTTCTTAAAAAGCAAAAGTCTAAATGATAGCGACGGAATTACAGGAATAAATCATATTTTGAAAACTCTCGAAATTACAGACTGGAAAGCTACACAATATTTTAAAAATTTATTTGGTATGAAATTAGATACTGAATTTGTTTCAAAAGATAATTTGGACGACGAAC
>Ga0256826_1003063_pt1 | contig 10050 bp, 9 predicted proteins | sample CV79metaG_FD_185975 | JGI IMG/M metagenome (GOLD analysis project Ga0256826, IMG submission 185975) | Hydrothermal vent microbial communities from East Pacific Rise, Pacific Ocean - CV79 | ecosystem: Environmental > Aquatic > Marine > Hydrothermal vents | place: Pacific Ocean: East Pacific Rise... | reverse complement strand
ATTTCTCAATAGCATTTATGGCAATAGCTGACATAGCTGCTGTTCCATTCATAATTCCAAGTGCTTCTTTTGGTTTAAACACATATGGTTCAATGTCGAGTTCTCTATAAAGCTCAGCCGTATCTCTGATAGCACCCTCATAGTAGCACTCTCTATCTCCAGCGATTACCGCTGCGATATATGAGAGTGGTGTTAAATCTCCACTAGCTCCAACAGAACCTTGAGAAGGGATAACAGGATAAATTTTTCTCTGAAGAAGCATCTCAAAACGTTTAAGAAGATCATAACTGATTCCACTTTTACCCTTAGAGAGACTAATCATACGAATAGTAACCATAATACGAGAAACTTCTTGACTTAAGTTAGTACCAACACCACAACCGTGAAAGCTATAAAGGTTTTTCTGAAGTTCTTGTGCTTCTTCAAATGCTGCATAGTTCTGTCCAGCTTCACCATAACCTGTAGTTACACCATATATTGGGCGACCAGCAGAGATATTTTCTATAAGAAAATCGTGTCCTGCGTTTATGAAGTCGATGAACTCTTGTGTGTCATCTAGTTTTACACTGCTATCGTGTAAGAAGTTTTTGTATGAAATTACTCTATTGTTTATTAACATTAATTGCTTCCCGTTATTTAATTGTGAAATTATACTATATTGAAACTTGCTACTTCTTTGTCGTTGCAAGTAACTACTATTTTTTTACTATTTTTTATGTAATTTAGTGTCGAAGAGGGTAAAACAAGGGCTGAATACTTTGCTTTTTTAATCCCAGTTATTTGAATATCAAATAACTCTTCTATTATTTCAAGATGTACAAAACCTGGTAAAATTGGATTTGATGGAAAATGTGCTTCAAAAACAGGGTGAGATGCATCACTTAAGAGTACACTCCCCATCTCCTCACTTTTTTCTACTATAGAGTAGAGACCATCGAGTAACAAACTACTTAACCATCTCGTATGTTTTTTCTAATGCATATCTTGAAGATGTTACAAAACTATTGTTTTGATCCCAAACATATCCGCTTAAGATAGAGATCACCTTACTTGTTATCTCATCATTTTTCTTATCTGAGAAAAGAATAGTCTGAAGTGTACCATCATACCAAGTCTCAACATAGTCTCTAAATACATTGATACCCAGCATCATATAATCTTCATACTCTACTTTATAGTCAATACTCTCACCTTTAAGCTCTCTTGCTGTAAGTTCTGCTGCTTTTGCACCAGACTCTAAAGCAAGTGTTACACCTGAAGAGAAAACTGGGTCTAAGAACTCTGAAGCATTTCCAGTCAGTATAAAGTTTTTATCGAAGAGTTTTGTAACAGCAGATGAGTAACCACCAAGAGCTACAACATCACCTGTCTTTTTAGAGTCAGCATATCTTGCAGCTGAGTATTTGTTGTTATAGATTATAAAGTCCCAAAACTCTTCATCACTCATGTTATGTTTTGCGAAGTACTCCTCAGTACAGACAACACCAACCGAAGTTGTACCGTCTGAAAATGGAATGTTCCAGATCCAAGCTTCATTATCTCCAACGATATCAACAAAGATATAACCACTTTTTTCATCATCAGTTCTGTTATCTTTGTCTACACGAGTAAATGTCGCACGACGAAGTGCTAAAGATGAGGGAGCTTCAAGACCAAGCAGACGAGGAAGAACCTTTCCATAACCAGAGGCATCTAAAACTTTTTTCGCTCTGTACTGCTCTTCATTACCGTCTAAATCCTTAACCGTGATGATGTTTGCCTCTTCATCGTAAGCTATAACCTCTATCTCAAACTCTACATCACACCCTTTCTTCTGGGCATCATCTATAAGAATTTTATCAAAAACTTCACGCTTTACTTGAAAAGCACTGCCCCATTTTTGACCTAGATTTTTAGAGAAATCAAGTGCAACAAAGTCATCATCAACTGTTCTAAACGCCACTCCACCTTTAAACTGAAACTTCTCATCTACAACAGGCTCAAGCATATTAGCCTCTTCTAGGAGTTCTAAACATCTAGGAAGAAGGGACTCTCCAATGACAAATCTTGGCATTTTTAGCTTATCTACTATCTTAACACTAAAGCCATCCTGCACAAGTTTAGCCCCTGCAATAGAACCTGCTGGACCAGCACCAATGATAAATACGTCAACTTCTTTCATATAAACTCCGATGATAAAAATATGAATTTATTATAGTGAAGTTTCGTTTAAATTATAGTTAAGGTAGTGTTCCTAACGTCGCTTTAGGTATTGGCATTTTTATATTAGCCGCTTTAAGTGCTCTATAAATGGCTATATTTACTTCACTCTGAGCAGTAATAAGGTTGTTACTTAACCAAAAGTAAAGCTTAAACTCTAAATAGTAATCACCAAAACTCTTCAGGGTTGCTAAGGGTTCAGGGTCATGAAGAACATCAGGATGGGAAGTAACTACATCTTTCATTATACGAAGTATCTCATCGATATCATTGTCTAAGTCAACTTTAAACTCAACCGTTTTACGTCTGTGCTCATCAGAAAGTGTCCAGTTAATAATCTCTTTAGCTATAAAATCAGCATTTGGTATGATAACCTCTGAACCATCAAATGTTTTTACTGTACTAGAACGTGCACCTATGCTCTGCACACTTCCCATAGTCTTATCAACTTCTATAACATCGCCTATCTGAACAGGACGTTCAAAAACCATGATGATCCCAGAGACAAAATTTGCGATAATATTTCTTAAACCAAAACCGATACCGACACCAAGAGCACCAAATATAAGGGCAAACTGTTGTGGTGTAACACCAAGTGAAGAGAATGCTATAATAGTACCAGTAATTACAATCATATAATTGAGAGTCGTTAGTATCGCAGTTGGAATACCCCTAGGAAGATTAAACCGTGCAAACACTTCTACCTCTAAAACAGTTCTCACAAAACGAGCGGAAACCCAAGTCCCAACAACGATAAGAACAAAGTCAAATATTCCTTGTACGGAGACCTTTGTCTGAGAAATACTAAAAGAAAAAGACAAGATGTCTTCTTTGAGAGTAACTAATAAGGGATAGAGACTTACAGTTTGAACAACTATTAAAAGCCACCAGAGTAACATCCAGACTTTTATAAGTAGTCGTGTTGTCTCTTCTATATTTTTTGAATATTTATCTAGCATATTTGATGCTGATGCTATTCGTCTTCTCAACATTACCACTATATAACCTGTTAAAATAACATAGAGTGCATAGAAAATCATCGCTGTATAAAAGACACTCAATATCCCGTCAATTAGTCGTGAAGAGAGTAAAACACTACCGTAAAGGTTTGAGAAAAAAGCTACTACAAGTAAAAATATAAAGAGCATTAATAGATAATTTGCCAGCTTAGCTAATCTGTTATTTTTCACCAGAAGAAGTATCTTTTTATAGACAAGTACAAAAACATAAAAGAAAAGGGCAAGGTTTACTAGCATCATCAATACTCGACTCTCAAGCTCATAATCTAAAGAGTTTTTTCCAAGCCAAAAAAGAACATAAATTCCAAATATAATGTATAAATACTTATAATACTCTTTTTGTAAAACTGTTTGAAGGACCCTTATAACTGGTAAAAAAAGAAAGATCAATAGTAACTCAGATATAGAGGGTGGTCTATCTGAAAAAATTGACACGAAACCTAATGTAAAAAGAATGAAGTAAGTTTCAAATGGTCTTTCTATGAAGAAAAATATCTTTTTATCTAAAGATTCAGGATGTACAAAAAGTTTTCTTTTTCTATACAGATAGTTATAGTAAGAGACAAAAATAAGGGAGAGTATTGAGACAATTATAAACTTTAACCACAGGTCTGTATTTGTTAGTAAATATTCCAAAGATTCCCTATACTTATCTTTTATAGAGTTAGTAATACTTTTAATATAGTTAAGTATATTAAAATTCTCTTCAGCATTCATAGTCAACAGAGGTGCTTGGTTTTGCTGAAATACTTTATTTGATACTGATATTTCTGTCTTTTTTAATCTCTTTTGTATATCTACAAGTGTGATAACCTTAGTGCTGAGAAGTTGAGAATTTGTAAGTGAATTATTGTACTTAATTTTTAATGTTTCACTCAAAGTATGCATATCTTTAATCACTAAAGAGATATGTTTTAGCAGACTCTCAGGAGCATTCTCATTTAAAGCATTTGTATATGTCTCATTCCAAGTTTCAAGTTCATCTTTAAGTATTATTTTATTTGTATCATATGTATCTATATTTTCCTTTATCAACTCTTCCCATTCGTTTAACTGTTTGAGATGAATTGAGAGTTCACTTCTCATCTTTTGAAGCTCTCTTACATTTTGGTTTTTTATATGTTGATAATTTTTATTTTTTAACATCAAGTTAATAGAATCACAGTATGGTTGCAATGCACCCTGCATATCTTTAACTTTTTCACTCTCTTTTAGATTCTCTTCTATCTGTTTAATCTGCATTAAAACTGAGGTAGATTTTGCAGTTATATCACTTACTTTTATGTATTTTTGTTTATCTTTTTCTTCTTGTATTTGTTCTAAAGAGTTTTGAGAGTCCAAAACTTTTTCTTGAGCAAATATGGAACTAACAAAGAGACTTAAGAGTAGTAATACTATACTTTTTTTCATATTTTTGCCCTAATATTTATGATATTTTTAGCTTAAATACTAGCATAAATATAGTTAAAATATGTATATATATGATATGATTACATTATAAATTTACAAGGTGATATATGAGCAAAATTTTCCTACTTTTAGGATTACTACTTAGCCAACTAGTTCTGCTTGCTGATGTAAAAGACAAATGGAAAATAGATATTGGGGCTATGTTAGTAACAGACTTTGAAACAGAGGTACTACTCACTCCAAAAAACCTACCACTTGGTGTAAGGATCAATACTAAAGATCAACTTGGTATGGAAAATGAAACAGGTGTTTTTCGTTTTGATGGTTATTATCGTTTTACTAACACTCACAGCATAGATATATCCTACTATTCGGTAAGAAGTGACGGACAAAGAGTTATCAACCAAGATATTCTATGGGATGATAATAATATCTCCGCAGGTGCTAGTATAAACAGTCATTTTAACATGGATGTTTATAAGGTCAACTATGGATACTCATTTTACCATAACGATAAGGTTGAACTCACCTTAACAACAGGCTTGCATATTACATCCATTGATGTAGGACTTGGAGCATCAGGAGTAGTTGATGGTAATAATACAGAGACTTACTCTTCTGCATCTTCAGCCACTATTCCTCTTCCTGTTGTTGGCTTTAAAGGTCAATATACAATTATAAAAAAGAGACTATTTGTAAACTATAACTCTGATTATTTTTTCTTAGACTATGATAATTTTAAAGGGACATTTATAAGTACTACTATTGGCATTGAGTACCGTTTTTTTGATCATGTTGGTGTTGCACTTGGATATAACTCAAACAAAATCTACTTAAAAGCAGATGATTACGATAATACACTTGAGCTTAAAAATAATCTCTCTGGTGTACTTTTATACTTTACATACATATACTAAAATAAGGATTACAATGTTTGATACAAAAAATATGTCAGGAGAGACAGCTCTCCTAGAGGCTCAAAAGATAGCATTCGGCCCGATAGTTTTTCAAGTAGCACGTCTACTTCGTGACTGGGGAATTTTTGAACTTTTACATAAAAAGAGAAAAACACCACTCTCTGCACAGGAGATTGCAGATAGTGTTGATATATCACTTTATGCTGCTAATGTACTGTGTGAGTCTGGCTTTAGTATGGGTGCACTCTCATTTGAAGATGAGAAATACTCTCTTACAAAGATAGGTTACTTCTTGCAAAATGATGAGATGACAATAGCAAACCTTAACTACAACCATGATGTCAACTATCTTGGACTTTTCTATCTTGATAAAGCACTTCAAGATGGTGAGCCAACAGGTCTTCATAAAGTTTTTGACACAAAAGAGGAGACTATCTACCCTCTTCTTACAAAACTTCCACAAAAAGCAAAAGATAGCTGGTTTGGTTTTGATCACTTCTACTCTGATGCAGCCTTTAAAACTCTTGTAAACATTATGAGTAAAAAAGATATAAAAAATATGCTTGATATCGGTGGAAATACTGGAAAATGGTCAGTAGCTCTAACATCAGCTTCACCAGAGACAACAGTAACCATACTAGACCATCAACCACAGATAGATGAAGCCCTCATTCGTGCCAAAGAGCATGGAGTTGAAGGTCGAGTAAAAGGTCATCAGATTGACCTACTTGACCATACATTAGCATTTCCAAAAGATGTAGATGCAGTATGGATGAGTCAATTTCTTGACTGTTTTGGTGTAAATGACATTGTAAACATTTTGAGACGTGCTAAAAATGCTCTTGGTAAAGATGGAAAAGTTTATATAGTTGAACCATTTTGGGATAGACAGACACATGAAATCGGTGCCTATTGTCTTATAAATACATCACCATATTTTACAGCTCTAGCAAACGGTACAAGTAAAATGTATAGAGCAAGTGAGTTTGAGCAGTATGCTGAAGAAGCTGGTCTTAAAGTCGTAGAGCAGGTAGATGGATTAGGATTTGGTCATACACTTATGATTTGTGTCAGCATCGAGTAATTCCTAAAATTGTATCATAAATTAAGAGCTTTATCCAGTCTCCCCTCGAAATGAATTGAGAGTTGAGAGATTGTTAAGCTCCAATTTCTTACAGGCATTGTGCATTTTTTTGAGGTATTTTGGATACCCATAAAAAGTAGTTTAGTTTTAGTCAAACTTCGGAACTGATGATACTCAGAGTCTATAATATTTCTCCTTGAGTATTTGTTATTTTACCCGACTTATACTATCTCTTTAATGCTAATAATTTTTATATTCTCTCTTTCATTAGAATTTCGTTCATTTTTAAATTTCTCTGCATCATCTAAACTTTTAAATTCTTTAATATCAGTAAAACTTTTACCAGCAAAAATTCCTCCTACTGCCCGTTCTTTTATGATAAATTTTTTCATACCAACACTAGATATTTTAGTTGACTTACCAGTAGATTGTTTAAAACTTTTTTGTTCTTTGGTTTTTTTTGTAACTAACTCTTCAATAGAATTATTTCTACCTGCCTCTTTGATGATATCACTTATTTCTTGTAAGTCAGCAATAATATTCTTTTCAAAATCTAATACACTTTTAACATCATATGTATTTATATAATATAAATCACCATTTAGACTATTTATACTTATAGTGGCAGAATGTGTATCATCAGTAATGTCTATCTTTTTGTCAAAAAATATAGATATTTGAAAATTATTAGAAAGAGTTGCTGTAAATTCACATACATTTTCATCTGCATTTTCCAAAATAGTACTAGGATCAATACTTAAAGAATTTAATTTATTTTCAAGAATATTTAATAGAGAAGAGTTTATATCCTTTTCAAAAGAAAATCTAACAGGGTTTGTGATTTTTTTAATGTGAGCTATTAAAATGTTATCTGTAGGACTGCTAAGTTTCATTATTGCATTAACTTCCTCTTTGATTCTTAAATCGTAAGATAATAAATAATAAACACCACCATCATCTGCAACTTTTATTTGAACCCAACCTTTCTTAAACTCTAGCCCTCTGTAGCGTTTAGTTTTAAGTAAAGTATTAAATATAGTACTGTGGTCAAGAGAATCTCTATCTACATCACGAGTGTAATTAAAACCATGTTCCGACTTCAATAAATCCACTGCTTTAATATTTTCCAAGTATCTAAACCAACTTTCGTCATACTGTGTAACCTCTGTCATAAATAATCCTTCGTATAATACATTAACCGACCAAATACTATAAAATGGGTGAGTTCATCAAAGACTCATGGTTTTCACAAAAGCTAACTATAAACAGATTTCTTTCTTTTTTAAGAATAAGTCTCCTTTGAAATTATTCAAAAAAGACTTTAACAGAATTAAGAGGTGTGAGTCTATTTCTATCTTCCATCTGAAGCGAGAAGACGAACTCTATCTTCATCATCTTCATCATTCCAATCTTCAAGAGCCTCTTTATAATTTTGAGTAATATCATAATTGTGTTTTTGTACCCATGCCAATGTTTTTTCATTAATAGTCACTAGATCACAGGCTTTTAAATAGCCATCAATATCTTCTTGACTTACACTCTTATCATATGGTTCAAAGCTTGTACTAGCTGAAAACATTCCTGCATGTACTTTCATATAGCTATAGTATGTTTTTCCAGCTACTGCCTCAACTTCCATAAGTGCTGAGGATACACCGGTAAAATTGACCATAAACATATGTTTTCCCTCTGTTAAACTATATGCTATCTTTGTATAAGGAGCTAAAGTTCCAACAACTACAGGCTTATCATCAATAATCTCAAAAACACTAAAATTTCTTGCACCATCTAAAATACTTGCTCTCATAAATACTATCTGAGCTTTTCCACGCTCAGGCTTCTCTATCTTTGTACCTTTTGGTGCAAGTGCCATAGTAACACCCTTACTCGCACAACTACTGAAGCCAAGAATACCTGCTAATAAAACTGTTAACAGTAGGATTTTTTTCATAATCTATTCTTACTAAAACTTATACTGCACTGCTACATAAAGTAGGTTATTTGTTTGTGTATATGTTTTATCATCTAAACCACCTGTAACGGCAGTTGCATACATATCAGCCTCATAAGCTATACGAAAACCTGCACCATAAAGAAAATCTGGTTCATACTGAAACCCAACTCCATAGTGAAGACCAATATTTACATCATTTGTTAAATCTTTATACTGAGGCAAGAGTGTTCCATCATGTTTTGTTGAGAGGTAAGCAAGCCCTATATTTATAAAAGGACGCATCTGAGAGTTCCAAAAAGAGTATCCAAGGTTAGCAGCTAAAGAGTAAGATTTTGCAGAATATGAGTAGTCACTTAGTGGATTAGTTGCTTCATATGTTCCATAGTCAGCATACCCAAGCTCTAGTCCAATTACATTGTTAAATTGATAACCTAGATAAGCTTTTACTCCGCTAGCAGCATCATCAACTTTACTACCACTAATTGTTTCTGATAAATCACTATCACTATACCCAGCATTACCCATACCAGCACCTATATAAAGTCCACTTCTATTATCTCCCTCTTCTGCAATAGCAGATGAAGCTAGTAATGCCCCTAAAAGTACCCCTGTTAAAACTTTTTTCATGTTATCTCCATTTTTGATTTACTGGATTATAACAGTAATAAACTTAAAGTTTATGTGATAATGTTAAAAAATTTGCTTTCAATGAAAAAAAACAGGATTTAAAGAGTTACAAAAACTTTTATTTTATTATTCTCTTTCATCTTAACAATAGTAAATAACTGAGACAGAGAATCTATTACTCCCTCTTCAACTAAGCTCTCTATCTCTACAGCTCCACTCTCATCCTCTGCTATCTCAAGAACAATACCCGCACCAGCTTCAAGAAAAGATGTACAAGAGTTAACCTGCTCTATTTTTGCTATGTCTAAACACTCTGTTGCTACACACAAAACTCTCTCTCCAGAAACAAGGGCTTGAAGTGCTGCTGTTTGGAGTGCTGCTTTTGAAGTATTCATACCCGAAGAAATTGTGATAATTTCATCTTTGTCCACATTTAAAAGTGAGAAGTACGAAGGTGCTGAGTTATAGACACTATTTTGAAAAAGGGTTGGGCTTATTTGAGTCTCATTAAGAATAGCATCTGTGATACCTACTGTTGACTGTAGTTCACCAAACGCCGAACCGTAAACTATTTTCCCACCTGTAAACTCACATTTATCTGCAATGTAAAGCATTATTTTTGCATTTCTTGTGAGACGACGTCTTAGCATCATCTTTGGAACTATACGTTTATCTTCTAAGTCTTCTATCTTAGTAGGTGCCGAAATTTTTGCCGCACTTATGATGTTTATCGCTACTCTTTTCATTATTTTGTCCCTCCAAAGATTACAGAAGTGTTATTTCCACCAAAGGCAAAAGAGTTACTAACAACATACTTTACATCTTTTGTTATGACTTCAA
>Ga0256826_1003062_pt1 | contig 10053 bp, 9 predicted proteins | sample CV79metaG_FD_185975 | JGI IMG/M metagenome (GOLD analysis project Ga0256826, IMG submission 185975) | Hydrothermal vent microbial communities from East Pacific Rise, Pacific Ocean - CV79 | ecosystem: Environmental > Aquatic > Marine > Hydrothermal vents | place: Pacific Ocean: East Pacific Rise... | reverse complement strand
TCATTGTATAAACCTAGTATTAAGATAAAGATAATTTTAGTATAACATTTGATTATGAAGGAATAATGGAGTTAATTATTGAAGTAAAATCAACTTTTTCTAGTGCTTTTTCTAAAAATATTTTTGATGTAGAATCTTCAAGCGTGAGAACAAGCCTTTTTAATTCACTATATGCACCATTTTTAGCTAAAAAATAAATTTTATTTTGAGTGTCTTTAGGAATATTATCTAGTAAAAGAAAATTTTCTTTTATTAAAATAGGTTTTTTCTTAAGAGTATAACCATTTAGTGCTCCATTAATATGTTCCATTGTAAAAGGTTTAGGTAACCACGAATCAAAAATACTTATAGTGTCATGAGATTGATTTTTTAAGGCACTAACCGCGATAAAATAAGCTTTCGAACCCAACTTTTTTAGTTCTTTAGTTGTTGTAAAACCATCTATTCCAGGCATCATCATATCCATACAAACAATATCTGGAATAAAGCCATTTTCAAATTCTTTTAAAGCTTCTTCACCGCTTTGCACAGAAATAATTTTACAAGAAAGGGTTCTGAAAATATTTTCCATAATATAAATATTTTCTATGACATCATCTACGATAAGTACATGTAAATTTTCAAATTGTTTAAAATCAAGAGAATTAGAAGTTTTTGTTGGGGTAATAAGAGTTTTTTCAGAGGTAGAGTCAGTAAGTAAAGCATCAATTTTATATGCTGCAACCTTTATTTTATCAGCATATAAGGAAACTTCATTTTTGGAATTTAAATACTCAGCATGACTAATTATCTGATGTAAATAGTTTCCTATTTCATGTAAAACTGTTTTCTTCATAATTACTCTCATCTAGTTAGATAGAGTATTATATCATACTCTATCAAATACTATTTATTGAGATTGAAAAGCATTTTAAATATACTCCCTTCTTTCGTTGGTATGTACTCTAAATCTCCCTTAAAACTTTTTTTCATAATGTCCATGCTCATAAAAAGACCGATTCCTGTGCCTTTTCCTTGCTCTTTAGTTGTAAAATAAGGATTAAATATTTTTTCTTTAATCTCCTTAGGAATTCCACCAGCATTATCTTCTATCATTATACAAAGAGGTTCTTTTTGTGCACAAATTGTTATAGTAATGAATTTATCATTACATTCTAGTTCTTCAAAAGCATCTCTAGCATTTGAGAGAATATTTATTATAACTTGTTCTAATAAATCTTCATACCCCATAATTACAGCATTCTCATGTTCTACCTTGACTATGACTTTTATATTGTGATTACTTAATTGTGTACCCATTATTTGCATAATAGATTCTATTGTATGTGTTAGTTGAAAAACTTTTGATTCTTTAGCTGGTTTTACAAAATTCATAAAAGTATCTATTGTTGCTGACATATTTTGACACTGCTTTTGTATAAACTCACTACTCTCCTGTATCTTGTCATCTTCGAGTTTTCCCATACTAGATAATAAAGAGATATTAATGCCTGTTGCACTAATAGCATTAAGGGGTTGTCTCCATTGATGAGCTATCATACCTATCATCTCTCCCATCTGAGCTAGTTTATTTTTTTGAAAACTAGCTTGTTCTCTCTCTTTATTTTTTTCTATTTCAGAGTTTAATTTTTTCTTCCATTCAACAGCAATGACATTAGTCATATGTGTAAGTGCATTTACTATAATATTGTCATTGTTATTAGTATCAATATTATAATTTGTATTCTTGATAGTATCAGGAATGATGACTCTTTCATTTGACTCACTCATAGCTAAGAGAGTCATTGTCTCGTTAAATAAATAGTTGTCATGTTCATCACTAAAAAATTCTCCATAGGTGAAGAAACCACTAACTGAGCATTTCTTTGCAATACTGATAAGCTCTAAGTGACTTTTAGTATCTAGTAGACGACGTCTTGCCATACAGGAGTAAACAAAGATAGACTCAGGGTTAATAGTTTCTTCTATCTCATGACAGATAAACTTTGAATCATTTATGATTTTTTCAGGTTGACCAACTCCAAAACGAACAATTTCTCCTTCTATAATATTACCAGCAAATAACAGTGACCCATCTTCAAGTTTATTAATACTTGCACGTGCTATTTTTTTCCCATGTCTCTCTATCATTAGAGGTATTTGTATTCCTATCGCTGGAAGTAGTTGTGCAACAGTTTGTCCAAAATATTTTTTATAAATATCCATAATTGGCATATTGTCTATCTCATAAACTCTGTTTCTTTTACTTTTAGTAATCCTCATTGGAAGACCAACAGATTCCCAACCAAATTTATAACTATTTGCTACATGTAGATATTTTGAGTGTATAGTTACGGCAATTGCACCATCCGTAATAATCTGACCATTATAAGAAATTATAGTGTTTTCAAACTTTGCATTGTCTCCAGCCATACCACCGGTTACTATAAAATTGTTTTCTGAAAGAGTTTTAACACCTTTTAAAAATATCTCTCCATTTATTGTAATTCCTGTCGTAAAACATATCATTACTTTCATATCTTTACAGTCAAATTTGTGAACTAAATCTTTTCCTAAAATAAAAGAGTTTTCTTTCTCATGTAGTGCAATATTAGATTTGAGTTTACTCTTTTGAAAAACTGAGGCACTGATAATAACTTGACCATTACTTACTGTATCTCCTTGAATCTCACCATCCGTTGTTGTCCCTAGTATATGAGCAGAAGGTAGGTTTTGATATAAAATTGTAGTGATTTCTTGCATAAATTCTTCTGTTGGAATACCACTGAAAAATTGAACTAAACACTCTTCTTCTTTTGAAAGATTATTCTCATGTATCCATTTGATTAGTTTTTTATTATCTATATATTTATGAGTGATTGTATACAACTAAATATCCTCATTATTAATATTTTTCTGTTCTAAGGTTATAATTTTTGCAACCTTAAAAAGTAAGGTTATAAGTTTATCCATCTTTATTGGTTTAAGTAAAAATCCATCTAATTGTAAATCTATAGTTTCCATTAAATTTTCACTACTATTATGTGCAGTAAGCACTATAATATGTTGAGCAGAATTTGTTTTACGTATCTCTTTTATCATTGTTAAGCCATCCATCTTTGGCATTGTTAAGTCTGTCATAATTAAATCAGTATGGTTTTTTTTGTATATTTCTAAGGCTTCTTCACCATTTATTCCAACTAATACTTCTTTGAAAAATAGTTGTAAGATTTGTGAAATCTGTGAACGGGTATTTGATTCATCTTCTACATATAAAACTGTTAACTCTTTTGTTAATTCTCTTAGTTCTTCATTGATACTCATTTAATATCCTTTATAGGTTCTGAAATATAATAACCTTGAACATAATCTATGCCTAATTCTTTAACTATTGAATAAATTTCTTCATTGCTAACAAACTCCGCAATAGTTTTTAAGTTACTGTGTTTAGCATAATATATTATTGTTTTTACAATAATAAGACTGTTGTTATTTTGTGCAATATCCTTGATAAAGGCACCATCTATTTTAATATAGTTAACTGATATTTTTTGAACTCGTGAAAAATTAGAGCTTTCTGCTCCAAAGTCATCAATAGCAATCTTAAATCCAAGTTTCTTTAAGTCATCCATTTGCTTTATAGCATGTCCAGCATCATAATCACTTATATTTTCTAAAACTTCTAAAACAACTTGTGAAGGCTTTATATTTTGTTTTTTACATTGAGATAGTAAGTAGTCAGCTAAATATTCTTCTTTAAGATCATCATCTGTGATATTAATTGAAAATTCTTTCGTAGAATTTGAGAATGTTTCAAATGCTTTAATAATGATTCTTCTTGTTATTTCTGTGACCATTCCTGCAATACGTGCAGGTTCTATAAAGTAAGAAGGAGATATAGGATTGTCCTTTTCTACTATACGAGCAAGGCATTCGTATTTGTCAATTTCACCTGTTGCTAAATTAACTATAGGTTGATAGTATGGAACTAAAAGATCAAAATCTAAAGCAAGTTTAGTTTTTTGTGCCCATTCATGCATCTGTTGATGATGATTTTCTGTTTCTAGATTTTTTTTATAATGGCCTATGATATTTTTATGAAGTTTTCTCATCTCAGAAATGGCAATTTGGGCTTTTGAATAAGGGACTTCAGTATCTTCTTTCGTAATAGAAACGATTCCCATTGAAAATGTTATTCGAACTGAACTAGCATTAATATCAAAACGTTTTGAATAGATTTTTTCTTTAATACTTTCTGCTAAAGAGAAAGCTTCCTCTGCTGTTGTTCCTTGTAAAGCTATAAAAAATTCATCTCCATTTCCTCGATATAGATATTGACCAACAAGAGATTTTAAAAAGATTGCAACTTGTTTTAAAAGAATATCACCAATATCATAACCATAGGTACTATTGATATGTGAAAAATTATCAATATTGAGAAGAATTATTTCTGAAAATTCTTGTTCTTTGAAATCTATTTGTAGTTTTTCTTTATTTTTTAAACCAGTAATGTAATCTAATTCAAGTTGTTCAATTATCTGTTTTTCTTGAATTGTAACCTTATTTTCTAAAGTTGTTTGATATTTGATATTTTCTTTATATATTTGTAAAAAAAGAGCTACTTTCTCTATAGCTTCAAACATCTGTACTGCTTCAATAGGTTTGAGTATATACCCATCTAGTCCACTTTTTATCGCTCTTACAATAATATCTGTTTCTGTATGTGCAGACATAACTATTATTTTTTGTAGTTTATTTATCTCTCTTACTGCATCTACTAACTCTAATCCACACATACGTGGCATAGTTAAATCAGTAATAATTAAATCAGGAAATTTTTCTTTATAAATACGTAAGGCCATTTCACCATCTTCTGCTACAAGAACTTCTTTAAAAAAAAGTGTAAGTATATTGTAAACTTGAGTTCTAGCAGCTTCTTCATCATCGACAAGTAAAACAGTAAAATTAGAACATATTTCTGCAATTTTTGTTGTATCATACATTATCTACGCCTTTTTTGAATTTTTTAGGAAAGACTATTTTAAAACATGTTCCATCTTCAAGTGCTTCATATAGAAGATCTCCCTGAAAATTTAATCTCATTATTTTTCTACTCATATATAAACCTAAACCTGTTCCTTTCCCTTCTTCTTTTGTTGTAAAGTAAGGATTGAAAATTTTATCTGTAATATCTGTAGCGACACCACCTGCATTATCTTTAATTAAGATATTACCAGATTGCTCGATTTTTATTGTAATAGTTTTATTATCAGAACTAGGCTTTTCATTAAAAGCATCTCTAGTATTGATTAAAAGATTTAAGATAACTTGTTCAAGAAGATTTTTTGAGCCATAAATCTTTTTTTTATCAGATTCTTCACTATAGACTATATTAAGATTGATTGAGTGAATAGTAAACTGTGTTCCAACTATAGTTAATACTTTTTGTATAGCATCTACACTATTAAAGTATTCACTATTAGTTATAGGCTTAGAAAATTCTAAAAAGCTATTTATAATTTCAGACATATCCTGTGTCTTGTCTTGTATAAAGTTACTAATAGTAGTGATTTTTTCTTTATCTAGTAGGTTCATATCACTTTCTAGCTGTAAACGAATAGCACTTGCACTAATAGAATTTAAAGGTTGTCTCCATTGATGCGCAATCATTGAAACCATTTCTCCCATTTGTGCTTGTTTTGATTGAATATTTAAAATAGTGTCTTTTTCTCTATTCTCTTTAACAGCTTTTGATACCTTAATCTCAAGAGAGTTATTCAGCTCTCTCAAATTTTCATTATACATATCTAATTCTTTTTGAAAGGTATACATAAGAAATGCTCCACTAATATAGACACTAAAAAGCACAAAAAGTTCATAGTTTGTATATTGAGATATCAATATATGCAACATTTGAAGAGCTAAAATAGATAATAAGATTACACCATATAGAATAGTCCACTTTATACCTTCTTTTTTGTTATTTAATAAAAAAGAGAAAGCTGGGAAAGCTAAACTCCAGAGCCAACCTGTATTATGTGTATTCTCTGAGTATAATAAAAAAATTAATAAACAGATAGAGATAAAAAGAAAGAGTAAAATTTTCTTTTCTAATGAGTATTTTAATTTGTAGTTAATGAGTACAATTAAAAGTATAAAAAAATCAAAATATGAATTTAAAATTTCATTATTGTAATAACGCATTATTCCAAAGATAGTAAGATACACAATAGTAATAAGTGTAAATCTTTTGTATCTTTTTAAGACTATATCTTTAATATCAACCATATTATCCTACCTTATTGATTGAATGTATTCAATTATTTTTTCTATAGATAGGGAATGACAGACACCCCCTAATTTTTTAGCTTCATTGGGCATACCATAAACTACACAACTCTGTTCATCTTGTGCATATGTTTTTGCTCCTACATCAAACATCTCTTTCATACCATGTGAACCATCATTTCCCATACCTGTTAAAATGATTCCAATACCATTTTTACCAATAGAGTTAGCTACCGAACGAAATAATACATCTACACTAGGACGATGATGTGAAACCTTCGGTCCATCTGTAATATTTATTATGAAGTTTGTATGCTCTTTTTTAAGTGTCATATGTTTATTACCAGGAGCAATATATACAGTAGAATCTACAAGTTTATCTCCATGCTCTGCCTGTTTTATAGTGAGTTTTGAAAGATTGTTCAATCTTTTTGCTAATGATGCCGTAAATCCAGCTGGCATATGCTGTGTTATTAAAATAGGGACTACAGTTTCTTTTAGTGAAGTCAATATTTTTTCTATTACTTGAACACCACCAGTAGAGGAGCCAATAGCTATTATTTTTTTATTGTTAATAGTTGTTGATAAGGGCTGTATATCTTTTTTAGGATTAGATTTTATAGATGTGTTAGAAACTTTTTTAACTCTAACTAGAGCAGCTGAGCGGATAGAACTTAACAAAATATTTTTAGATTTTTCCAAAAATGCTTTTGTTTGAAGGTCTGGTTTTTCTATGATATCAACTGCCCCAGACTGAAGAGCTTCTATAGCTTTTAAACTTCCTGACTTTGCGCAAGAAGAACATATAATAGTAGATATAGGGTTTTCCTGCATAATCTGTTTTAAAAAAGTAATACCATCCATTCTAGGCATCTCTATATCAAGGATTAAAACATCTGGTAACCCTGTAGTTTGAAATTTTTTTATAGCAAAAAGGGGATCTGCTGCAACACCTAAAAGTTCAATATCATTTTCGTTTTCAATTAGCTTTGAAATAGTTTGCCTTACTGTTGCTGAATCATCAACAATAAAGAGTTTTATTTTTTTCATACTAATTACCTTATTTTTTGTAGAGTTGTTTGATAATCTCAACAATAGAAGTTTGAAGAGAGTCTTGAGTTATTGACTTAACAAACCAACCATCTATTCCAGACTCACTACCTTGCTTTTTTGCCTCAGTATTGTATTCCGATGTAATGGCAATAATAGATTTATATTTATATTTATTTATATTTTTGGCACATTTTGCTAAATCATAACCGCTTACATTTGGCATATTTATATCTACAAACATTACATTATATTCAAGTTTTTCCGTTGTTAAAAGCTTTTTAACAAGAGTTGAATCATTTAAAAATTCGCAAGTTATCATTTGTGTATCTATCATGTCTTGTACTAAAGATTTAAGAGTATCCAAAACAATCTGACTATCATCAACAAATATAATTTTCATAATAATATCCTTGGGGTTAATTGAAACTTTTTTCAAGTTCACTACAGATATTCATAATCTGATAATCATACTCATGAACATCTCTACTCTCTTGTGTAACAATTACTTTTTCTACCCATAATGATACTATTGCATTTAATGAATCAATATTTTTTATTAACAGTTCATTTTCATTTGGTGAAAATAATTTATTTTTAGATAAATCTATTAAAGATGTGACACTTTGTAAAGCAATAGAAATTCTATCAAATTCGGGTACTTTTTTGAAAATACTAGTATATTGGTTAAAAAGTGTAGTCAATATCATATGTAAGGAACTGTTATATGTATCATCATCAACACATAATGATTTATAGTCGGAGAGAGCTTCTTTTAGCTCTTCTACATAGATTTCTAAATCATCTGAACTCACTATCATTAAATCATATGCAGATATAAGTTCATTTTGATATATCTGTGTATTTGTATTTGTATTTGTATTTTCATCTTTTAATTGCATAAATTTAACTACGGAAATTCGAAAAGAGACTGCTTGTGTATTTCTTTTGTATTTTAAAAGGTTACTATGTTTATCTACTAAATCTTCTATAGTTGAAACAAATGACTTGTCATTGGCAGTTATGTAAATATATGATTCTGATTCTTCAATAATTAAGTCAAATTCTTTTTTTTCTGTATCCATTTTTCTATATGTTTTAACCAACATAACCATAAAATCTTTTAATAAAATAGAATTATATTTTATTGATTGTTTAGAAAAATAGTCAAATATTAAAAATAAATCATTTTCCTGCGTAATTGTAAAGGTAGTAAAATAGTGTTTGATATACTCATCTTGAAAACAGTTGTAAACTACTGCTGGTGTAGTATTTGGAATATTTCTTTTTTGTGTAATTAAAGATGTAATTACTTTTAACCTAGCTACAATATCATCGAGTTGAAATGGTTTTGCAATGTAGAAATCAACACCACTTGCATATATTTTTTCTATTTGTTCTTCACCACTAAGTCCTGTAATTGCAGCTATAAAAATATGTTTAGTCTCAGATTGAGATTTTAAAATAGATGTAAATCTAATACCATCCATTTTAGGCATAAGTATATCTGTTAGGACTATGTCTGGTTGAAAAGAATCAACAATGCCAAGTGCATCTAATCCATTTTCAGCTTCCATAATTTTATAATTAGAATTGATTTTCATTTTAATTATATTATGTAAACTTTCTCTTGTTTCCTTTGCATCATCAACAATTAAAATTTTCATGAATTGTCCTTACTTGGAATTTTAATAGTGATACTATTTGGCATATATTTAATTTCATAGTTAAATGGAAGGCTAGAATCATATAACTTAATTGCATTTATAAAGCTAGATTGTGTACAACTTAAATATATATCAGTTGCTGAAGATTCTAATATAATTTCAAAAGCACCTTCAAATTTTGTATCTACTTTGTCATAACTTTTCAATAAGATAGTGATAAAATCTTTAAGCATTATTTTATTTGTAGATGGATATAGAGATGTTATATGATGGATAATTTGATATAAATCATCTTCTTGTAAAATTGTAAAAATTGTATAATAATTCATCATGATAGAGGTTTGAAATGGATTAAATGTATCTCGACTAATTTCAGGGAATTCATGCTCCTCTTTAGAAATTAGCTTATATATTAGTTTTAATCGAGCAATAATATCGTCTTTTTGAATAGGCTTAGAAATATAATAATCTGCACCACAAGAAAAAACTTTTTGAACTTGTTCTTCTCCACTTAGGCCTGTAATCGCTGCTATAAATATGTTTTTGGTTTTTTCGTTATTCTTAATTCTTCTAATTAATTCAAATCCATCCATAACAGGCATCATAATATCTGTCAATAAAATATCTATATGATTTGAGTTAATGATACTTAATGCTTCTTCACCATTATTAGCTTCAAATATTGTGATGGAGTAATCTATACTAATTTGTATAATATTTCTGAGTACTTCTCTTGTTTCTTTTGCGTCTTCAGTAATTAAAATATTCATTATATAAATCCTTAATTTAGATGAAAGTTATTGTAATGATATGTTAAAAGTATGGAGGAAGTATGGAGATTTTAGTAGAGTTGTAATTGATTTAATAAAAAGTCTGAATTAAATCTAAAAATAGCCGATATTCTCTATAATAAAATAATTAAAAGGATTTGTTATGCAAATATCATCAAATACAATTGGTTCGAGAATTGTGAACAATAGTCAAAATATTAGAACTAATTTTACTGAAAAGATTTCTAAAGAAGAAGCTGCTGACATTAAAGCACAAATTACTGAAAATGCAAATAATT
>Ga0256826_1003060_pt1 | contig 10060 bp, 10 predicted proteins | sample CV79metaG_FD_185975 | JGI IMG/M metagenome (GOLD analysis project Ga0256826, IMG submission 185975) | Hydrothermal vent microbial communities from East Pacific Rise, Pacific Ocean - CV79 | ecosystem: Environmental > Aquatic > Marine > Hydrothermal vents | place: Pacific Ocean: East Pacific Rise... | reverse complement strand
TCTTATATTTGTAGGTATTTTATTGATTCTACATTTTTCTTTAAATTTTTTATCCATAGTAGTTATAATATAGGGTGTAATAAATATTTTAGTATGATCTATAGATATAGCTATTTTATTTGAAATGATTATATTTTTTTGTTTTATAATTTCATCTCTAGTTGCTTTAGATATAATAATACCTCTTTTTTTAAGCTCTTTATCTATAGCTCTTATTGCTAAGTTTAAGTCGCCGTTAAATTTATAAATTGATAATTCTTTTATCACTTTGTACTTTATACTTTGATTTAAAGAGTTGATATCTTTTTCTAAATAATTAAAACTTTTTGATATTCCTGATTCATATTTTTCTAAAAGTTTATCACTAAAATTATGTCTAAAATAATTTCTTTTATAAGTTTGGTCTTGATTTGATTCATCAATAAAATATTTGATATTCTTATTATCTAAGTACTTTTTTAAACTTTGTTTACTATATTCTAAAAGTGGTTTTAATATTTTATAATTATTTTTATAACTTTTCATCTCCATACCTAAAAGCTCAGTTATCCCTGCACCTTTAGTAAGTTGCATCAAAAACCATTCAAGTTTATCATTTAGTTGATGAGCAGTTAATAATGAGTTATAATTTTCTTTTGTCATTATTTCATCAAAAAAATTGTATCTAAAATCTCTTGCACTTTTTTCTGAAAATTTTGTATCTTTTGGAAACTCAGATATAAAACATTTTTTATTGTACTTATGTGCTAATTGTGTAGCATATATAAGCTCATCTTTTGATTGTATTCTTTGATTGTAATTAACAATAGCTATATCAAAATCAATATTATTGTCAATCATAATAAAAAATAAAGCTGTCGAATCTATACCTGCACTGAATGCAAGTAGGTTGTTATTTGTTTCTATATCAAGTTTTATACTATTCATGGGGAGATTATATTAAGAATAAAGTTATATAATACTTACTTAGAGGATATTTAATTATAAATATTACTAAAATTTATGCTAAATATAAGTTCATATAATATATAATTAGAAATAAAATTAAAAAAAGGATTCTTCACATGAGTGAACAAGTAAAACAAACAGCTTTCAGAATCAAAAGATACTGGGCATATGTGGCAGCAACATTAGTTGCTATAGTTACACCATTTATTCAAATTGGTGGAAATCAAATTTTCTTATTGTCATTTGATAAAAAACAATTGCATCTAATGGGTGTTGCATTTGATATGCAAGAGCTTTATATGATGCCATTCTTACTTATGTTTATGTTTTTAGGTATATTTGCCGTTACTGCTATTGGTGGTAGAGCATGGTGTGGTTGGGCTTGTCCTCAAACTGTATTTAGAGTTATTTATAGAGATTTAATTGAGTCTAAATTACTTGGAATGAGAAGAATTAAAAATAAACAAAAAAATCCAGATTACACAAAAGGTAGTAATGGTATCAAAAGAATTATAGCAATTCTTATTTGGTCATTTTTATCACTTTTAGCAGCAGCAGACTTTTTATGGTACTTTGTTCCTCCAGCTGATTTCTTTACATATATGCAAAATCCAATGGATCATACATATTTACTTGGATTTTTATTAGGAGTAGCAGCATTTTTAGTATATGATGTTATTTTTCTAAAAGAAGATTTTTGCATATATATTTGTCCTTACTCAAGAGTTCAATCAGTTTTATATGATGATGATACTATTCAAGCTATTTATAGTGAAAAAAGAGGTGGTAAAATTTATGATGAAGAGCATAATAAATTAGTATTTAAAGCAAAAGATGTTCCTGAAGATATGGATTGTACAGCTTGTCAAAGTTGTGTTACTGTTTGTCCTACGCATATCGATATCAGAAAAGGTGCACAACTAGAGTGTATCAACTGTTTAGAGTGTGTCGATGCGTGTACAACTGTTATGGGTAAACTTGGAAAAGAGAGTTTAGTTCAATGGTCAAGTACAAATGAAGTAGTAAATGGTAAGAAAACAAAATTAATCAGAGGTAAAACTATCATGTATATGGTTGCACTTCTTGGTATTATTGGTATGCTATTTGTAATGGGTGGTACAAAAGAGTATATGCTTTTAAATGTAAATAAAACTACACAGCTATATAAAGTAAAAGCTGAAAAAGAAGTTGTAAATAACTATGTACTTTTATTCCAAAATACTCAAAAGAAAACATATACTTATACTGTTGAAATTGTAGGTAAATATGCAGATAAAATTAAAATCAAAAGATTTACTAATTTTAAACTTAGTCATGGAAAAATGGCTAAAAAAGTTATTCAACTTTCTACAAAAGATATGTTGGTGAATGATTCTACAAAAGATACACCAATAACTTTAACACTTAAAGCATATGCTTTAGAGAATCCAAAAGAGATAGTTGTGTTAAGAAAAGCTGTATTTATTTTCCCAAGAGCAGATAAATTAAAATAATTTTCTTAAAGAAAAGATTTAAAACCTAACTCAAAAATTGAGTTAGGTTTTTTTATGTTATAATTATAATGATATAAATAAAAAAGGAATTAAATATGCCATTATTAGATAGTTTTAGAGTAGACCATACAAAAATGAATGCACCAGCAGTTCGAGTTGCAAAACAGATGACTTCAAAAAAAGGTGATATTATCACTGTTTTTGATCTTAGATTTTACAAGCCAAATGTAGATAAAATGGATGGAAAAGGTATTCATACATTGGAGCATCTTTTTGCTGGATTTATTAGAGAACATTTAAATAGTAAAAATGTTGAGATAATAGACTGTTCACCTATGGGTTGTAGAACAGGATTTTATATGTCAGTATTAGGTTCTCCAAAAGAGAAAGCGGTAGCTAAAGCTATGGTTAAATCTATGCATGATGTGCTTAAAGTAAAAAGTGAATCTGATATTCCAGAGTTGAATATATATCAATGTGGAACATATAAGATGCATAGTTTAAAAAATGCTAAAAAGATAGCAAAAGATATTATTAAAAATGGTGTTGGAGTTATGGATAATAAAAAACTATTTTTAAGTGAAAAAAAGATGAAAAAGTTAGGAATCTAACAGTATGAATAAAGAGCAAGAGGAGTTCTCTTCTCTTTTTCAATTAACTCCTAGTATCTCTATACTTGGTTTAAATATTGATAATCAAGATATCAATACTACTCTAACTCAACTACTCCAACCTTATGATGGAATTTTAACAACTATAAAATCTAACAATCTAAAAGAGATAAGAGCAAAAGCAAAAAGATCATCGTGTGATTATGCTATTTTATCAAATTCTATTTTGAATTGTGATAATAAAGATATATTAATGAAAATTGTAGCGTCTGCTATACGGGATTCTGGATATATTATCATACTTGAAGATAGATCTGAAGATGTAAACTTTATATATGAATTATTAGAAGAGTTTGATTTTGGTGCAATAAGTCAAGTTGATATTTTTAAAAATTATTATTTAATAATTGGAAAAAAGTTACATATGTGGGGAATGTAAATTGATCTTAACAAACGATGGAACATATACACTCTATAGTGAAAAGTTTGATCAGCATTATCATAGTATGAAAGAGGGTGCTTTAAATGAATCGTTATCAAAGCATGTTATCCCTGCTTTAACATATCATAAAGATAAAAAAGTATTAAATATTTTAGATATTTGTTTTGGCATTGGATATAATACATTGGCTACTCTTTTTTATATTAAAATGAATAATATAGATATAAAAGTAAATATTTATTCTCCAGAATTTGATAAAGAACTTATAAATTCTTTATCAAATTTTCAATATCCAAATGAGTTTAATGAATTTAAAAATATTATAAATATTTTATCAAAAGATTTTTATTATGAAGATAATGATTTTAATATTGAATTATATTTTGGTGATGCAAGAGAATATTTGGTTGATTTAAAGAAAAGGGATATAAGTTTTGATATAGTTTATCAAGATGCCTTTAGTAGTGATGTAAATAGATTATTATGGACTCAAGAATATTTTAAAGATATAAAATCTATTTTAAAAAAAGATGCAATTATAACAACATATTCAATAGCAACACCTATAAGACTTTCTATTTATAACAATAATTTAAAAATATATGAATATAAACCAGAAAAATCAAATAGAATTACAATTGCATTAAATAAAGATGAAATATTGGATGATATTAGATATAAATATATCGATATGGAATTAAAACAACAACGAAATAAAACAGCAAAAGCATTAAGTGATACTGTTATATAATATTGTAGAAAATAATATAATTTATAAAAGGATTTTATAATTGAAAAAGAATATAGAACAAGTTCAAACCCTTCTAGAGGCATTACCATATATAAAAAAATATGCAGGTAAAACATTTGTAATAAAATATGGTGGATCAGCTCAAATCAATCCTGAACTAAAAGATAAATTTGCACAAGATATTCTACTTATGTATCTTACAGGTATAAAAATCGTTATAGTTCATGGCGGTGGAAAAAAGATTAATAGTATGCTTGATATTATGAATATAAAAAGTGAATTTAAAGATGGACTTAGAGTGACATGTGAAAAAACAATGGAAGTTGTTGAGATGGTATTATCTGGGAATATTAACAAAGAGATAACAACACTTTTAAATGAGCATGGAGCAAAAGCGTTAGGTATCACTGGAAAAGATGCAGGAATGTTAAAAGCAGTTGCAAAAGATGATGGAAAATATGGATATGTTGGTAATATTACAGATATAGATAATAGTGTAATACATAAACTTCTAGATGAAAAATTTATACCTGTTATTGCTCCTATTGCATCAGGTGAAAGTATAGGACACTCTGGATATAACATTAATGCAGATCTTGCTGCTAGTAAAATAGCAGCTAGTTTAAATGCTGAAAAAATTGTATTTATGACAGATATCCCAGGGGTATTAGATAAGGAAAAAGATCTTTTTGATACTCTTACAAATAAACAGATAAAAAAACTTAAAAAAGATGGAACTATTAGTGGTGGTATGATACCTAAAGTTGATGCTTGTTTAGAGTCTATAAATGGTGGTGTAAAAAAAGCACATATTATAGATGGTCGTGTTGAACATGCTTTGCTTTTAGAAATATTTACAAGTAATGGTGTAGGAACAGTTATTAAAAAATCAAAAAAGGATAAGTAATGGAATTTCCAAAAGAATTAGAAAATTCAAAATCATTATTGGCAAAATATTTAACAAAAGAGGTTTTTGAAATACTAAAAGATAAAACTACTTCAAATGGTTATACTTTAGCTCAAGCTATAAATTCAGGAGTAAAAAATCCAGATAGTGGAATAGGTGCTTATGTAGGTGATGAAGAGTCTTATTCAACTTTTAAAGAGTTATTTGATCCAATTATTGAAGAGTATCATGGTTTTAAACCACAAGATATGCATAAAAGTAACTTTAACCCTGATGATCTAAATGCACCAAATCCTGATCCAGAAGGTAAGTATATAGTTTCTACAAGAATAAGAGTGGGTAGAAATATAAAAAATATACCACTTGGAACTGCTATTACAAAAGATCAAAGGGATAAAGTTGAGAAAGATGTATCTTCTATTTTAGTAACTTTTCCAGATGATTTAGGTGGAAAATATTATCCATTAAATAATATGACTCAACAAGAGAGTGAATCATTAATAAAAGATCACTTTTTATTTAAAGCAGGGGATAGGTTTCTTGAAACTGCAGGATTAAATAGGGATTGGCCAAATGGTAGAGGAATATATCACAATAATGATAAAACATTTTTAGTATGGATAAATGAAGAGGATGAACTTCGTATAATATCTATGCAAAAAGGTGGTGATATAAAAGAGGTATTTACAAGACTTTCAAGAGCAGTAGAACTAATTCAATCAAAAGTAGAGTTTGCATATAACGATCATTTAGGTTATATTACAAGTTGTCCTACAAATTTAGGAACAGCAATGAGAGCTAGTGTTCACATAAAAGTACCAAATTTAGGTGCTAACATGGATAAATTTCAAGAAATTGCTAATAGATATAATGTACAAATAAGGGGTATAGATGGTGAACACTCTAAAAGTATTGGTGGAATCTATGATATTTCAAATAAAAGAAGATTAGGTGTAACAGAAGTTCAATGTGTGCAAGATATGTATGATGGAGTTGTTGCGTTAATAAAAGCAGAAAAAGAGTTACAAAAGTAATATAAGCGCAAGGATTTAAAATGTATGAAAATGAGCAAAAAATAAAAGTATTTCGAGTTACAGTTAAGAAAATATTAGAAAGATTATCAGTACTAAAAGATTGTGATGTATCTAATTTTAAAGATTTAGTTATAGAACAGTTTGATGGTTATGATTATGAGGGGGAAGAGGAGCTAATTGGTTTTGATTTATGGCCTAATCTAAATATTGACGGTAGTTATCAACTAAATATTAAAATTAATCATCAACATGCTTATGAATTTACACTTTTTATAGAAGTAAATAATCAAAAAGTTACGATAAAGAATGTACTTTAAAACTTGACTAGTAGTCAATATTATTTTTATTATAACTAAAAATAATACAAAATTCAGCTATATTTTACACAATATCTATTAAAATTATTACATAAAAGTATTAGTTTAACTAGTGCAATAAATTTTAAGGATATGATATGGCAAGATTAGTAGTACTGGGTGGTGGTGTTTCAGGACATACAACTGCTACATTTGCAAGAAAATGGCTTGGTAGTGAGCATGAGGTAGTTGTTGTAACTCCAAATGCAAAATGGAATTGGATCCCATCAAATATTTGGGTAGGTGTTGGACAGATGTCAAAAGAGGAAGTTACTTTTGATTTAGATCGAGTATATAGTAATGCAGGAATTACTTACAAACAAGCAAAAGCTGTATCTATTAACCCTGAAGGTAAAGAAAATAGTGATAAACCTTTTATCACTATGGAACATACATCAAAAGCTGATTCAGGTAAAATTGAAGAGTTAGAGTATGATTATCTTGTAAATGCAACAGGACCAAAACTTAACTTTGGTGCTACTCCAGGACTTGGAGTTGGAAGTGAACTAGGTAGTCATACAGTTTCTGTTTGTACTGCTGATCATGCTGTTCATGCTTCTCATGAATTAAAAAAATGTATTGAGAAAATGAAAAAAGGTGAAAAACAAAAGTTCTTAATCGGAACAGGTCATGGTATGTGTACTTGTCAAGGTGCTGCTTTTGAATATATCTTTAATATTGAACATGAGTTAAATAAAGCTGGTGTAAGAGATATGGCAGAGATGAAATGGATCTCAAATGAGTCATTCTTAGGTGACTTTGGTATGGGTGGACTTCATATGAAAGTTGGAGGATATGTTGTATCTTCAAAACTTTTTGCTGAATCATTATATGCTGAAAGAGATATTGAGTGGTTAATTGGTGCTCACGTAAATAAAGTAGAAAAAGGTAAAATTGAGTATGAATTACTTGATGGAACTGTTGGTGAAGAAACTTTTGATTTCTCTATGCTTATCCCTCCATTTGCTGGTGTTGGTCTAAAAGCTTACAATAAAGCTGGTGAAGATATCACTGATGTAATATTTGCTCCAAATGGTTTTATGAAAGTTGATGCAAAATATGATGCAGGTGCTTACGAAAACTGGAAAGCATCAGATTGGCCAAAAACTTACCAAAATCCAACATATAAAAATATGTTTGCTGCTGGTATTGCATTTGCACCACCACATCTTATCTCTAAACCTATGATGAATCCAAATGGAAAACCTATCAATCCTACACCTCCTAGAACTGGTATGCCTTCAGGTATTATTGGTAAAGCTGTAGCACATAGTGTTTGTGATCTTATGACTAAAGGTGAATCTAATACAAAATTACATGAAGCTTCTATGGCTGATATGGGTGCTGCTTGTGTTGCATCTGCTGGTAAAGGTATATTAAATGGAACAGCTGCTGCTATGACTGTATATCCAGTTGTACCTGATTTTGAAAAATACCCAGGAACAGGTAGAGATACTGAATATACATTTGGTGAAATTGGACTTGCGGGTCACTGGATTAAACATATATTACATCACTTATTTATCTGGAAAGCTAAGCTTAAGCCAGGTTGGACTCTTATTCCTGAATAGGAATAAAAGTTATAATATAAAATATAAATAATATTTAAAAAGAAAGGGAAAATTATGAAAAAAGAAGAAGTAAATTTTGGTAAACGTAGAGATTTTAATCTTACAATGATTCCAGGAAAATTTGCAAAATCAATGAGAACATGTGTGATTTGGCAATTTATAAGATTTTTAGCTATAAATCTTAAAATGTTAGTAGTTGTTAGTAAAAGTCACTAATTAATTATTATATAAAAATAAAAAGGTGATAGTGTTACACTATCACCTTTTTTAATTTAGGAAAGATTTAAATGATTAAAGAGATTATAAAATATCCAGAAACACCAAGTATAGAGTTCAATGCTCCAGTAAGATTTTTCAATGAAGAACTTTTCAATTTAATTGATGATTTAAAAGATACAATTGAGGCTAATAATCTAGAAGCGTTAAGTGCCTACCAAATAAATAATCCATATTCAGTAATAGTTTTGAAGCAAAAAGATGGATCATATTTAGAGCTAATAAATTTAAGAATATTAAAATCATCAGAAAAAATAACAACATTAGAAAAAACAACATACTTTGGTGATATTGAAGTCTCTGTAACAAGAGATAAGAATATTACAGTATATTATGAGAATAGAGATGCGAAGCCTTGTTATATGGATGCAAGTGATGAATTAGCTGTATTATTACAAAGAAAGATTGATTATACTTTTGGTGCAAATTTTAGACAGCGTCTAGATAATACTGCAACAGAAGAACTTGATATGAAATTAGAATATGGTGCAGATGTTATTCTAAATAATAGTTGCCCAACAGTCTTTAAAAGAGATAAGATTTTAAAAGTTATAAATATTGTGATGGGAATTACCTTGTTTGCAATATTAAGTAAATTTTTTATATCTGATGATTTATTAAATAATATTAATAGTGGTATTAGTTATTCATTTGTAACAATTTTAGTTTTACAATTTATATATCCTATATATGCTTATTATGAGGGAAAAAAATATACTAATTGTATGTCATGTCAACTTGGAAATATAATTGGTGTTTGGTTATTTCATCTGTTTAAATTAAGCGTTTTATACGCTATTTTTACTTTTATATAATTTGATTTTTAATATGCTATAATTCCTAAAAGATAAGATATCAGTACTTATCTATTAGGAAAATATGTATTTAGAAATTACACTTATAGCATATATTATAGATAGAATTTTTGGTGAATTTAAATATATTCGTCATCCAGTAGTTTTAATGGGTAGTTATATAAAATATTATGAAAAGTTTTTCTATAAAGATAATATTTTAAATGGTATATTTTTAACTATATCTTTGATATTAATTACTTTCTTAATTACAACTACATTAACTTATTTTATAAATAATATTTTTATATTAGGTTTGATAGCTTCTATGGGGATTGCCTCAAAAATGCTTTATGATGCTGTAAAAGATATAGTTAATCATCCTTCAAATATAAAATATTTAGTAAGTAGAGATACTCAAAATTTAAATAAAAGTGATATAAATAAAGCTGCAATAGAAACATATGGTGAAAACTTAAGTGATGGTGTAATAGCTCCACTTTTTTATCTATTATTTTTTGGAATAGTTGGTCTTTTTATATATAAGGCTATAAATACTTTAGATTCGATGGTTGGGTATAGAAATGATAGATATGAAAAGTTTGGTAAATTTAGTGCAATATTAGATGATTTTGTAAACTATATCCCTAGTAGAATAACAGCACTCTTAATATCAATCTTATTCTTTAGTCTTAAAGCATTTAGGTATTGTTGTAAATATGGAAAACTACATAATAGCCCAAATGCTGGTTATCCTATAAGTGCAATTGGTTTTAGTATTGGGGTAAAACTTGGTGGTGATACTAGTTATTTTGGAAAAGTTAAAAAGAAACCATATTTTAGTGAAGGTAGTGAGATTATAGTATCAAACGATATT
>Ga0256826_1003059_pt1 | contig 10060 bp, 8 predicted proteins | sample CV79metaG_FD_185975 | JGI IMG/M metagenome (GOLD analysis project Ga0256826, IMG submission 185975) | Hydrothermal vent microbial communities from East Pacific Rise, Pacific Ocean - CV79 | ecosystem: Environmental > Aquatic > Marine > Hydrothermal vents | place: Pacific Ocean: East Pacific Rise... | reverse complement strand
AACTCCTCTCTTTCCTCTGTAAAATTTTAGTTTTTGTACGAGTAGATATTTTTGTTTATTCATTAAAACAGGATAGGTATTTAAGCCTTCACCATGCATCCCATGACAGCCATTACAACCCTTTGAAGAGTAAAAAATTTCACCTTCTTTGTAGGCATCAACTTTTTTTGCATAAGAAAAACTAGAGATTAGGAGTAAAAGGAATAGACCTCTTGCACAACCCCTTTTTATCTCCCGTAGGGCAAATTATACAAGCGCTTGAGCCTTCGTTAGAACCTTTACAGCACAGAATAACTATGCTTTCAAGAACCTGTCTCGGTCAAACACTTGTATGATTTGCTGAAATTACAAGGGGTTGTGCAAGAAGTCTAATAGAATCTTGGGCATTTGAAAGACTTTTTTGTTAGAATTATAGCAATATATTTTAAGGACGCTCAATGATTATTAAAAATGCTGTTTTATGTGATGCTAATGGGGAACGTAAAGGTGATGTAGAAATCACGGACACAATCATTACAAAGATAGCCAATAATCTAAGTTCAGACCATGAAGTTGATGCTAAAGGGGCTTATCTTCTTCCAGGTCTTATTGATCTTAATGTCTCACTTCCTGATGGGCAACTTAATGCCTCTAAGCTTCAAAAGCTTTCTGCTGATGCAATTAAAGGTGGGGTAACAACTCTAGTCTTAAACCCAAACTCTGAACCTGCCATTAATAATGAAATTGTTTTAGAGTTTGTACTTGAACGTAAGCTTGAAGGTGCACAGATAAAGTCAGCGGTATGTGCAACTATTGAAGATAAGTCTTTAAGCAACATTGCCATACTTTTAAAAAGAGGTGCAGTAGCTCCAAGTTTAGACAGTTCAGTTGATTCAAATCTAATTCGTAGAATTTTTGAATACATGAAGATGTACGAGGGAACAGTTTTTTGTACAGCTAATGACAGAGCCCTTAATGGAAACGGTGTCATGTTTGAAGGTACTGTTTCTGCAAATTTAGGCTTACCGGGGATTCCTGTTTTAGGTGAAATTATTCATGTTACAAAGATGATAGAAATAGCTCGTTTCTTTGATGTTCAAGTTCTTTTCAAAGGCTTGTTTACACGACGTTCAATAGAGATGATAACTGCCGCTAAAAAAGAGGGTTTAAAAGTCTTCTCTGAAATCTCAATTCACCACTTATGCTTAGATGATAGTGCCTGTGATGATTTTAACACTAAAGCAAAAATCTTTCCACCACTCTCAGATGAAAAAGGAAAAGCTTCTTTGCAAGAGTCCTTAAAAAAAGGTGAAATCGACATCTTAACTTCTCTTCATTCACCTCAATCTAAGATAAATAAAGAAGTTGCCTTCTACGATGCAGCTTACGGTACACCAGCCCTTCAAGAGCTTTTACCCTTGTACTACACTAAACTAGTGAAAACTGGCTTGTTAAGCCTGTCTGACTTAAGTAAAATGGTCTCTTTAACTCCGGCACAGATGATTAAGAAAAATGCGGGTTTAATTGAAGTGGGGCAGTCTGCGGATTTGGTTCTTTTTGATGCTAGTGGGTCTTGTACTGTTGCGGATGTTGATAGTCTTTATTCTGGGGAAGTTTTAGCTGGGGAAATCTGTTCTGTTTTTGTTGATGGAAATCTTCGTTAGTTTTATAACTACTTTTTTTATTTAATAAGTCTTTTTCATACTTTATTGGACCGTAAATGAAAGTATGAAAAAGGATAGAACATGTTAAAAGAAGAGTACTCTCAAATAAACTCTTTATAACAGAAAAGAAATAAAGCTCTAAAGAGCCTTACTCATAATACGATTCATTCTAGCAATGAAACCCGCAGTATCTTCAATTTCCATACCTTCAAAAATACGAGCCTGATCAAAAAGAACATGTGCTGCATCATTAATTAAGTTCTGGTCAGCAGAATCTTTTAGTTTCGTAAGAATCTCATGCTTAGGATTGATTTGTAAAATTGGTTTAACCGGTGGAACATCACCTGCGTTACCCATTTGAGCCATCATTTGAGCCATCATGTAAGAAGGGTCTTCTTTGTCAATTTTAAGACATACTGGAGAGTCTGTTAAGTCCGAAGTCACTTCTACTTTAGTAACGCTTTCACCTAGAGTCTCTTTGAACTCTTTTAAAAGAGCGTCAAATTCTTTAGAAGTTTCTTCTTCTTCTTTTTTCTCTTCTTCAGACTCTTCAAATTTAGCGTCAGCAGCATTTACAAATTTGTACTCTTTATATTCTGTAACCATTGGAAAAACGATAGTATCGATTTCATCATTTAAGATTAAAACATCAATATCTTTAGACTTGAAACGCTCTAATACAGGAGAATTTTTAAGCATACTAAGCGCCATTTTACCTGTAAGGTAATAGATCTCTTTTTTCTCTTCATCTACATTTTTTACAAACTCTTCAATAGAAGTAGATTCTTCTGACTTAAGTGTGTTAAATTTCATAAGTTCAAGAAGTTTATCACGGTTACCCATGTCAGAGTAAATACCTTCTTTTAAACAGTTACCAAACTCAGCGTAGAATTTAGAGTACTTGTCAGCATCTTTTTTCATCATTTTAGCCAGTTCAGAAAGAACTTTTTTAACGGATGAATTTTTAATCTTACTCATTACAGGGTTAGACTGTAAAACCTCTCTAGAAACATTTAAAGGAAGGTCAGTAGAGTCAATTACACCGCGTAAAAAACGTAGGTAAGTAGGCATTAGCTCTTTATCATCATCCGTAATAAATACACGGTTAATGTAAAGCTTGATACCCGTTTGGTAATCTACTCTGTATAAATCCATTGGTGCTTTTTCAGGGATGTAAAAAAGAGTGGTGTAGTTTACTGTACCTTCTGCTTTATTGTGCATCCATTTTAATGGCTCTGATGAGTCATGTGAAACGGTCTTATAAAAGTCTTTGTACTCATCATCTGTAATATCTGATTTTGAAATTGTCCATAAAGCATTTGCCTTATTGATTTGTTCATTTTTAATCTCAGTTGATGGAGCTTTTGTCTCTTTACCTTCATCATCAGTCTCAGCCGCGATGTAGTGTTCTTTGTCCATGAAAATAGGGAAAGGAATGTGGTTAGAGTACTTTTTAATGATACCGTCTAAGCGATGCTCTTCTAAGAACTCACCTTCATCATCTTTAAGGTGCATAACAATAGTAGTACCATGACCTTCACGTGTTGACTCTTCTAAGTCGTATTCACCTGTACCTTCAGATGTCCATGTGTAAGCCTTGTCTGTGTTGGCTTTTTTAGAAGTAACTTCTACCTTGTCAGCAACCATGAATGTTGCATAAAAACCAACACCAAATTGACCAATAAGTTGAGAGTCTTTTTTCTCATCACCTGAAAGGTTATCTAAGAAGGCTTTTGTTCCTGATTTAGCAATGGTACCAAGGTGTTCAATTAAGTCAGCCTCGTCCATACCGATTCCAGAATCTGCAATAATAAGTTGTTTTTTCTCTTTGTTAAAAGTAATGTCAATACGAGGTTGGAAATTAACCTCTTTGTACTCAGGGTTTGTAAGAACAAGCATATTAAGTTTGTCTAGTGCATCTGATGAGTTTGAAACTAACTCACGTAAAAAGATCTCTTTGTTTGAATAAAGAGAGTGGATCATAAGTTGTAAAATTTGATTAACTTCGGTCTGAAACTGATGTTTTGCCATAAAAAATGTCCTTTGATTTATTTGCCATGATTATAGCGAAAAAGTAAACTATAATGCAAGTGCTATCAATAAGTCTTAGTCTATATGACTAAAGTTTATTTAGTAGATGATGTTTGAAAGGTAAAGCCCGTTAGGTGGAGCAGGTTTAGTATTGTACTTCTCTTGGTTAGTTAACTGTTCAAGAAGTTGTTCTTTAGTGAGCTCTTTTTTTGCTACTTTGAGTAAAAAGGCTACCATAAGACGGATTTGAGAACGTAAAAAACCGTTAGCCTCAAAGTAGAGTACAGTTCTTCCCTTGTAGGTATAAACACGTGCCTTATAAATGTTTCGTATATTAGAACCGGTAGTAGAACCTTTTTTCATAAAAGAGCTAAAGTCATGTTCTCCCTCAAACAGTTTTATGCTTTCGTAAAGGAGATTGAAGTCAAGTTCATACTTAATAAAGGTGATAAAAGCACTTTCAAAAGGGTTTGATTCACCTGTACTTAAAATGTAACGATAAGCTCTACGTTTAGCACTGTAACGAGCATGAAACTCTTCATCTACTACACTGAGTTGACGAAGTTTAATAGAGTCAGGAAGTTGAAAATTAAGGTGGTCTTGGAGTTTTTTAATGTCTGCCCAAAATGGAGGAACTTCACAATGCATAACTTGTTTAAAGGCATGAACTCCTGCGTCTGTTCGTCCACTTGCATGAAGCTTAGTTTTAATCCCTAAACGCTCAAATGCTATGTAAATCTGTCCCATAATCGTATTTGAAGTGTGACTTTGAACTTGTGAGCCTTCAAAGTTAGCGCCGTTGTAAGAAAGTAGAAGTTTAACGCGCATTAATACCGCTTGGCAATTTTATAATTATAAAGTAAAGAGCTAATCAAGAGTGTTGCAAAACCAACAACGGCGAGAGAGTACAGACCCAAAGGTTTACCCAAAACAAAGGTTGAAGCGTAGTAAACGATGACCACTGTAAAAATATATACGTAGGTGAAGCCCTTTTGATGACGGGCATTAATAACACCAATACTTAAGATAAACAAAACAGTCAGCATAGGAAACAGTGTAATAAGGAGTTGGTTACTAAGCTTTCGTAACTTAGAGGTCAAGTCATTTTGGTAATAGCGATACTTGTTAGTACCTTCTTCATACATATTCCTAAGTTTCCAGTCTCCAAACCAGTAATCAAAGGTGTCTTTGTACTCTTCTTTGTCCATGTCAGTAACATCATTAATACGCATGGTTCTAAACTTCATTTGAGAAAGGGACTCAGTAGAATAGGTAAAGCCTTTTCCCTGATGAAGTTCAAGTTTTAAAGCATTTGCAACAGAAATAACATTGGCTTTTTCAGCAACAATAAGGGTCTCTTCCTTGTCCTTTTGATTAAATAAAATAACATTTCCATAACTGTCTTCGTGGTCAGACTTTCCAACAAAAATCATCCAGTCACCAAACTTATGACCGTACTCGGAGGCTTCAATATTAAACTTGGCTTCGGAACGTTTTTTGTTCATAAAGTTACGTTGTAGATTTTTTGTATGGGGTGAAACAATAAAAAAGAGCATAAAAAGAAGCACAGATTGTAAGACGGCTAGTTTTAAAAAAAACAGCACAAGGTTCATCGGTTTAACACCCAAAGAAAAAATAACGAGCATCTCATAATCATTAGACAGTTTCGCAATGGTCATAACTGCCGCAATAAAAAAGGTAACAGGAAGGGTATAAAACATTAGCTCAGGTAATAAAAATAGGTAAAGTTTAATCATCTCAAAAAGTGTTAGTTTAATAAAAGCTGTATAGGCAGCAATTTTTACTAACATAATCACCGAAGCAATGACAAAAAGAGGTAAGAAAATAGAAAAATATATCTGCGAGAAGTTAGAGAGCAGATAGTTCTTTAGTTTATCCATACAGACTGTTCCAGTAATCTATGAAGGCAAAGTCAAAGATGTAAACGATAAACAGGGCTAAGGCTAAGAAAGGTACAAAAGGAACCGTTTTAGACTCATCTGTTTCATCCCTTTGGTACATCATCACAGGAAGGGCTAAAATAGCCGAAGTGAAAATCGCCATTAGTAGAAGTTTAATACCTAGCATTGCACCCATAGTACCCGCAACCATTAAGTCACCTTCTCCAAGTGCCTCTTTTTTAATGAAGTAAGAGAGATAAAAACGAAGCAGGGCAAATCCACCCACAGCTAAAAGTGCATTTTGAAAGTTAATACTAAAACCTTGAAAGCTTGTTGCCGCAATAATGGCAGTTGTTAGTGCTAATAGGTTAAGACTATCAGGTACCATCTTAGTATAAAAATCAATAACAGAAAGTGCAAGTAAAAAACTAAAAGAAAGTGCAATCATTAATGCCATATAAGAGAGACCAAGCTTGTAAAATACTGCGCCCCAAATGAGCATGTTTAAAAATTCTACTATGGGGTACTGAATAGAGATTTTTTCTTTACAAAAGGCACATTTTCCTCGTAAAAAAATCCATGAGAAAAGAGGGATGTTATGGTACGCCTTAAGGGGTGTGTTACATTTAACACAGTGTGAAGCAGGAAAAGCAACATTTTCATCTTTAGGGATACGTGCAATTAAGACGTTTAAAAAAGAGCCAAAAATTAGACCAAAGAGAATTGCTGTTGCTGTAATCATTTAATACCACCGAATCGTCGTTCAATATTTTTATAAGATGTAATAATACTATCTAACTCGTCACATGTAAAGTCTGGCCACAAAGTATCACTAAAAAAGAGCTCTGCATAGGCAGATTGCCACAACATGTAGTTTGAAAGTCGGTGATCACCACCCGTTCGAATGAAAAGATCCACATCATGTTTACAATCCAGAGCATTGTTGAGTAACTCTTCAGTAATCATGGCAGAGTCTCTCAGTGAATTAACCGCACGTAAAAGCTCATTTCTTGAACCATAGTTAAGGGCGAGATGTTGCACAAGATTTGTACATTCTTTTGTTTCTTCTTCTAAGATTCTAATCTGTTTTTGAAGCCCTTTTGAAAAACGTGTTGCATCGCCAATCATTTCAAAACGTACACCTAGTCTTAGGTAGGTGGGTAGTTCGTCTTTTAGATATTTTGCAAGTAGCTTCATTAAGAACTCTACTTCTAACTTAGGACGTTTCCAGTTTTCTGTACTAAAGGCATACAGAGTAAGACGTTCAATTTCAGGGTCTTTGGAACAGTGTGTAGTGATCTCTCTTACGATTTCAGAGCCAGCTTCATGCCCTACAAAACGTTTTTTACCCTGTTGTTCTGCCCAACGACCATTTCCATCCATAATAATTGCAATGTGTTTAGCTTCGTTCATAAAATCCTCTAAATACTTATATCTAAAACTTGCTCATTCAAGGCGAGCAGAGGTTTAATCTCTGTTTTGAGTTGAATGTATAAGGCTTCATTAAAAGAAAATTCTTCTTGAAATTGTTTTAAAATTTCTAAACTCTCTTCAAATAAAACATTAATAATTATATTTATCTCACCATCAATCAGACGAATAACCCCATCAAGTGGACCTAAATGTTTTAGATGTGCATAAAATTGTACTTCATCTTGGCTTTGTTTCTCTTGTTTTCTCTTCTTTTTGTATTGTAAAAGTCCAAATCCATGTGCGTACTTAAAAGGTAAGCTTACTACTCCTTGACTTAAGCCTAAAAGCAGTTGGGTGTAAAAACTAAAATCTTCTTTTGTTGTACTGCTTGCAAGGTTGTTTAGAAGTTGCGAATGCAGTTGGGTAAGTGACTCTTTAGATGGTTTTTTAAAATGAGAAAGAAGTTCATCCATAGAAAAAATAGCCTGAGAAGTTTTGAGTGGAATCTTATGAAAGTGTTGTAAGTTAATAATATTTTGTTTTACGTCATGTTTAACACTTGCAAGGTACTTTTCACCGACAACCAAAGGTTTAGGCGTAGAGACTTCAAAGTTTTTATTTTTAATTTGAAGAAGGAACTTTTCGGGTGAGAGCTTTTTAAGAACGAGAACTTCTAAGGGAAGTAGGGCACTAATCTTAGCACTACCAAGACTTGCAAGAAGACTTTGAAGTTGAGGAAGTGCCGAAACTATCATAAACTCTCACATAACTTTATGAGTGAGAATGAGAGTGAAAGCTTGTCTTGTTTAGGTAGGCTTGTTCTTTTTGAAGGTGTAATAAACTCAATGGCATTGTCATCTGTTCCAAAACTTTCACTCCCGTCTAAGTGGTTGTAACACACAGCGTCAAGTTCTTTTTTGTCTAGCATTGCTTTAGCATTGTCTAAACCTGTTTGTGTGTCCATCTCTGCTTTAAATCCAACAGTACAGATGTCATCGGCACTAATTGAAGCTAAAATATCGCTGTTTTGTTTTAACTCAAGTGACCATTTCTCACCAATGTCTGATTTTTTGATTTTTCCGTGTTGTGGAAAAGAAGGAATGTAGTCACTGATAGCTGCTGCCATAAAAACAAAAGGCTTTTTCTGAATAAGTTCAGGATTAGCATCACTCATTAACGAAGGTTTGGTCATTTTCCCTTTTTTAGCCACACGAATGGAGTCAACTAAGTACTCTGCCATTTCAGAAGAACTCTGAATGTCGATTTGGTGCATGGTTGCAGGAAGACGAAGAGGAAAACGTGAAGAGATAAAGTTGACATCTGCACCTTTAAAGAACAGAGCCAAGGCTAAAGAAGAACCCATTTTTCCACTTGAAAAGTTAGAAAGGTAACGTACATCATCAATTTTTTCAATGGTTCCACCACCCGTCACAATAACACGTCTGTCGCTCCAAAATTCCTCTTTAAGAAGGCTTTGTGCTGTTTGAAAATAGATGTCTTCGATGTCAATGAGTCCACCATCACCTTCAGTATTACATGCAAGTAATTTAGTCTGCGTCTTCATAACCGTGTAGTTAGAAAGAGCTAACATTTTCATCGCCCCTTGCAAGATGGGATTGTTTATCATGTTCGTATTTGCGGCAGGACAAAGTAGTTTCTCATTGGGGTAGGCTAATGCTGTTTGAAGAAGAAGGTTGTCAGCAATGGCATTTGAAAGTTTAGCTATTGTGTTTGCCGAAGCGGGGGCAATAACAAAGATGTCTGCCCATAGACCAATCTTAATATGATTTAAGTCACCATCCCAAGATTCAGACTCTGCGTGAAGAACCTTGTTCATTGAGATAGTCTCAAAGGTTAAGGGTGTAATAAATTTTTTAGCAGACTCACTCATCACCACTCGGACTTCTGCTCCACTTTTAATAAAGAGACGAATAAGCTCTAAAGATTTATAAATTGAGATAGATGCAGTTACACCCAGTAAGATTTTTTTGCCGTTTAATAAGTTAGGAAACATAATATTTATCTTTTTTTGAATTAAGCACATTATTTGTGCGTGAGCTTTGCGCTGAGCAAAACTAAGTGTTAACGTAGATAAAGGGGCTTATGCTCCTTTGTCGTGTTAAATTAGTAGTATTTTACACTAATTTCGTCATAATTGCAGTATGAAACAATATGATGTAATAGTAGTTGGCTCAGGTGCGGCAGGAATGATAGCTGCAATTACCTCTGCACGTCGTGGTAAATCGGTCTTACTTTTAGAAAAATTATCAAAACTTGGTGCAAAGTTAAAAGCAACGGGTGGTGGTCGATGTAATTTAACAAATACCTTAGATAATGCTACTTTTATGAAGTCCTTTGGAAGAGAAGGGCGTTTTATGACTGAAGCCCTTGACTCTTTTGACAATAAGAAACTTCGAGCTTTTTTTGAAGAGATTGGGGTTGAATCACATTCTCCTGATGGGTTTCGTGTCTTTCCTAAAACGCACAATGCCGGAACTATCTTAGATGCTCTTGAAAAAGAGATGCTGAACTTGGGTGTTAAAATCTTGTGTAATGAAAAAGTAGAAGAAGTTCTCATTGAAGACGAACAGGTTAAAGGGGTTAAGACTTTAGCTGAATATTATCTCTCTTCGTCGGTTGTTATTGCTACGGGTGGTCTGGGTTATCCTGTTTTAGGTGCTGAGGGTGATGGCTATGCAATGGCACAAAACCTTGGACATAAGGTTACTGAACTCTTTCCTGCTATGATGCCTTTAAAGGTTAAAGAGACTTGGGTGGAGTTTTGTCGAGCAGACACCCTTGCTAAGGTTGAACTTCGTGTAGATTTAAAAAAGGCTAAAAAGCTTAGAGCTAAGGGTGACTTAATTTTTACAAAGACAGGTATTCGTGGACCGGTTGTTTTAGATTTTGCTCGTGAAGTCACGCCTCTTATTGAGAAGTATGGAGAAGTGCCTCTTCTTTTAAACCTGACAAAGGGAAAAAATGAGGATGAGCTTTTAAAACATCTCAAAGGTGAGATTACTAAAGATAGTTCGTTAACAACACTTGACTTAGTAAAAACCTTACTGCCTG
>Ga0256826_1003058_pt1 | contig 10062 bp, 5 predicted proteins | sample CV79metaG_FD_185975 | JGI IMG/M metagenome (GOLD analysis project Ga0256826, IMG submission 185975) | Hydrothermal vent microbial communities from East Pacific Rise, Pacific Ocean - CV79 | ecosystem: Environmental > Aquatic > Marine > Hydrothermal vents | place: Pacific Ocean: East Pacific Rise... | reverse complement strand
TTCAAAACAATGAAAACTTTGAAAAAATTCCAAATGAAGATAGATATAAAGTTATAAGACCAAGACAAGAGCTAATAGAGAGTATAAACCATACTTCAAGCATAGACACTATAAAACAAAGAAGTAATAGTGAAGCACTTGGAGATGAACTAAACCGTGGTCTTGAAAAAATGTTTGAGCTGATACCACAAGAGAAAGTTGTAACACCAAAACAAACTACTGTTCGCCTCTCAACATTAACACCTCGTAATAAAATCACTCTTAAAAACAGTGATGATGTAAATGAATATATTGATAAACTAAAAGAAAATCTGCTAAATGAAATTGATAGTGGGAAACAGGTATTATTATGAAATATAATAAGTTAATTGACCCCACTTGAAAAAGTGGGTCTGCCCGAAGGCGAATTTCCCCAAGGGAATAGCAAAGAACAATAAATTATTCCAGCTAAAATACGGACTAAGATTGTAACAAAATAAGAGTAAAATAACAAGAGGCAAAAAATAGATGAAACAGTTTGATAAGTGGAACACTCTAAAAGAAACTTTACATTCAAGTAAAAAAGAAAACTTTTTTAAAGAAAGAGATATTTTTTGGGCAAGTATTGGAGTTAATATTGGCTTTGAACAAGATGGCAAAGGGGAAATATTTTCCCGTCCTATTCTTATACTTAAAAAATACAATAAAAATATATTTTTAGGCATACCTCTTTCTACACAGATAAAACAAGGTAGTTTCTTTTTTGAATTTGAGTTAAACGGTAAAACAAGTAATGCACTACTTGTTCAAGCAAGAGTATATGATGCTAAAAGATTAGAAAATAAGATTGGTAAAATAAATCAAGAAGATTTTGATACTTTAAAAATTAAATTTAGGGAGTTGTTAAATGTGTAGATTTTCTCCCCTTGTAAAACAAGGGGCATCCCGAAGGACAATTGTAAGAGCATTATACCAAAATAAAACTATTATTTCAAGAGGTAAAAAACTATGAACAAATCAGCACTTAAAAATTTCGCAACATCTATGAGACTTGAACTCATCTCTCTTGTAAAGACTAAGATAGAGTTCTTGACTTCTGATGCCTACAAAGAGAACTTGGCAGTTTATAACACAAACAAAGTGTCTATACAGCAGATACAAGATAGATACTCAAAGGATAGTGAAGATTTCATAGAAGAAGTTGCTTATACTTGGTTCAACCGTCTTATAGCTCTTAGGTTTATGGATGTTAATGAGATAACTTCAAATGCTGTCATCTCTACATCTGATGAACAACCCATACCTCAAATGTTCATAGAGGCAAAATCAGGTAACATTGAGGATAGCCTAAATCTAAACAGAGAACTATTTTTTGACCTTATAGATAAGAAGGTATCTGGTGTAAAAGACAGTGATAATGAAGCCTATAAAATGCTCTTTATCTCTACTTGTAATGAGTATGCAAACCTTATGCCATCTATGTTTGAAAAGATTAGTGATTATACAGAGCTACTGCTTCCAGAAGATATGTTAAGTCCTAACTCTATAAGAGCAAAAGTTGTAAGTTCTATGAGTGAAGAAGATTGTAAAGATATTGAAGTGATAGGTTGGTTATATCAGTTCTACATCTCAGAGAAAAAAGATGATGTGTTTGCAATGCTCAAAAAGAACAAGAAAATCACTCCAAGCAACATTCCAGCAGCCACACAACTCTTTACACCTCACTGGATAGTGAAGTATATGGTTGAAAACTCTCTTGGTAAGTTATGGATGCTAAACAATCCAACTTCAAACCTAAAAGAGAGTATGAAGTATTACATTGAGAACGAAGAAGAAACAACTACATTTATAAAAGTTACAACACCAGAAGAGATAACATTCTTAGACCCTTGTTGTGGTAGTGGTCATACACTTACTTATGCCTTTGATCTACTCACAAAAATCTATGAAGAGGAAGGCTACAACAAAAGTGAAATCCCCTCTCTCCTACTCCAAAATAATCTTTACGGTTGTGACATAGATAAAAGAGCTTCTGTATTGGCTAACTTTGCTCTAACTATGAAAGCAAGACAGTATCATAAAAGATTTTTCAAAAAAGATGTAAAACCAAATATAGTTGAACTTGAAGAGTATGGAAGTGATGAGTTTGCAGGGATTAAAAACTTTGGTTCTCTTTTAGTGCCACATAGTAGTGCTTCATTTGATGATGGTATCTTTGCTCAATCTACAAGAGAATATGAGATACAAAAGAAGATACTTAGTAGTGAGTTTCATTGTGTGGTTACAAACCCTCCTTATATGGGTGGTAAGGGAATGAACAAAGAGCTTAGTAGTTTCGTGAAGAAAAGATACCCAGATAGTAAATCTGATTTATTTGCTGTATTTATAGAGAGAGCTTTAGAACTTACTAAAAATAATGGATTTGTAACATTTATAACTATGCAAAGCTGGATGTTTCTAAGTAGTTATGAAAAATTTAGAATAAAACTTTTACAAGAAAACTCAATTATTTCTTTAATTCAAATAGGTGCTAATAGTTTTCCAGAATTAAACTCACAAGTTGCTATGGCATCTGCTTTTACAATTCAAAAAAATGCAATTAATAAAGTTGGTTTATATATAAATTTAGATGTTTTACAAAGGGGAGATAAAGAAAAAGTATTCTTTAAAAAGAAAGAAGAATCTAACTTTTATTTTTCTTCTTCGGATGATTTTAAAATAATACCTGGATTTCCTATTGCTTATTGGATAAGCAATAGGTTACGAGAAATATTTGCAAGTAGCAAATTATTAAAAAGTATATCTGAACCACGGCAGGGAATGGCAACAAGTGACAATAATAGATTTTTAAAATATTGGAACGAAATAGAAATTCAGAATATTGGCTTTGATTTTATCAACAATCAAGATGCAAAAGAGAGTAATTTAAAATGGTTCCCTTATAATAAAGGTGGAGACTTTAGAAAATGGTATGGAAATCAAGAATATGTTGTAAATTGGGAAAATGATGGAGATGAAATAAAGAAATTTCGTGAATATAAAAATGCAACCTTATCATCCAATATGGGTGTTGCTGGTTTAAGTGACATATTTAAAGAAAGTGTTACTTGGTCATTTATTGGAACAAATAACTTTGGTGTTCGTTATTCACCACGAGGTTTTTTATTTGATGTTGGTGGTTCATCAATATTTCCAGATGTAACTGATATAAAGTATTTTACATCATTCCTTTGTAGTAAAGTAACATCTATATTTTTAAAAATCTTTTCACCTACCATTAATTTTCAAGCTGGAGATTTAAAATTATTACCTATAATTTATCCAACTCTTGAGGTTACAAAAAATACAATAGATAATTTAACTCAACAAAATATTAATATTTCAAAAGAAGAATGGGATAGTAAAGAAACATCATGGAACTTCACAAATAATGAACTTATCAAACACAAATCAGACACTAAAATAGCAACAGCCTACTCAAACTACTGTAACTATTGGAAAGAGCATTTTAATACTCTTCACCAAAATGAAGAAGAACTAAACAGACTGTTTATAGATATATATGAACTTCAAGATGAACTTACGCCAGATGTAGAACTAAAAGATATAACACTACTAAAAAATGAAGCTAAACTAATTAATAAAGAGTTAATATTTCAATCAGATGAGATTATGAAACAGTTTATCTCTTATGGTGTCGGTGTGATGTTTGGTAGATACTCACTTGATAGTGATGGACTACTCATAGCAAATATGGGTCAAGAAGTTCCAACTTCTACAACATTTGAGATAGATGATGACAATGTTATTCCAGTGCTTGAAGATGACTACTTCAAAGATGATATAGTTTCAAGATTTGTGCAGTTTGTTAAAGCTACATTTGGCGAAGAAGATTTAAGTGAGAACATAAGATTTATAGAAAGCTCACTTGGGACAACTCTTAGAAAGTATTTTGTAAAAGGCTTCTATGAAGACCATATAAAAAGATACAAAAAAAGACCAATCTATTGGATGATAGCATCTCCAAAAAAAGGTTTTATGAGTTTAATCTATATGCACAGATACGAAGCAGATACATTTGCAAGAGTAAGAAACTCTTACTTAACAGAATACATAGCAAAACTTGAAGCCCATAAAGAAACACTTACTCTTACAACATCATCAGACACAGCATCAGACAAAGATAAAAAAGATGCAGATAAACAGATGAAGAACATAGACACAAAACTAAAAGAGATTATAGAGTTTGACAGAGATAAAATGATGAGCTGGTCTCAAAACGGGGCGGAGATAGATTTGGATGATGGGGTTAAGGTTAATTATTGCAAATTTAAAGAGATACTTTATCCTATAACGGGGCTGTGTAAGTAATGAACACAGAAATAGATAATAAAGCACTTCTTTGTATTGACTGTATAAAAGACTCTAAATTAAGAAAGTATTTTTTATCTCAAAAAACTGTAAAATCAGTATGCACATTTTGTAAAACTAATAATGACTATTGTTTGGAATTTGAAGAAAATATAGATTTTATTAATATAATAAGAGCTTTAGTTCGTTATCATTATTGGGAAGATGAATATAATCATCATTTTGGTGGTTTAAGATTTTACGAGTTGATTACATCTGAAAATCTTATTTTTCATTCTGAACGATTTGTTGAGGATGTTGATTTAGATATTTTAACTTGTGGAATTGAAGATTGTGATGGCTGTAAAATAGAATTATATTATGGACACGACGATGCTGGAAGATGGTCATACGGTAGAAGAATTAAAGACCGTAGGAGTAGTAGTTTATTGGCTCTTGAATCTAAGCTACTTGAAAACAATTATTTTCTTTTAGAAAAGGAGTTTCATAAAGAACTTAAACTTTTTAAGCAATACTTTAAATCCTCAGTATTAAAAAAATCTATTTTTTATCGGGCTCGTATTGGGTATGAGAAAACAGTAAAAAATGATGATACTATATATGATTATATGGATGATAACTCAGGATTAAAATATGTGCCTTATTCAGATGATAGTATAAGTGCCTCTCCTATATCAAGACTATCACAAGGTAGATTACATAGAATCGGAACTTCATTTTTATATTTAGCAACTGATATTGAAACAGCTTTAACAGAAGTAAGACCTGACCCTGGGCATAAAGTATCTATTGGTTGTTTTAAAGCTATTAAAAAATTAAAAATCGCAGACTTGGACCAAGCCTTCATTAAATTATCTAAAAATGAAGAGACTTTGAAAAAATATATATTTATAAACCATATTGACCAGCTATTAAGCAGACCAGTAACTTCAGATGAAAGATATATGTATTTAATTACTCAGTTTTTTTCTGATGCTTTTAGAAAACTTGGGTTTGATGGTATATATTTTACAAGTTCAGTTGGACCAGGGCAAAACTTATTAATTTTTAATGCAAATAATTTTAAATATATAAAAAATGAAGCAAATGTATATCAAATTAATAGTTTAAAATATCAATATAGTAATATGAAATAAAGGTTGAGAAGAATGATAAACATAACATCACTTCAAGATATATTGGCACTAAAAGAAGATTATGATATTGAGTTCAAAAAAGCACTTGGTAGAGATGGTAAAGGTAAATTGCCAGATGACTTTTTTGAAACATATTGTGCAATGGCAAATACCTATGGTGGAACTGTATTTCTTGGTATTAAAGAGGTAGATGATGATATTGAGTTAGCAGGAATAAAAGAGCCTGAGCCAATAAAAAAAGATTTATTTGATAACTTGAACAACAAACAAAAAATAAGTGCCAATATATTAAAAGATGATGATGTTGAAGTTCTGCAATTTGATGATAGTTATGTAATAAAAATACATATACCACAAGCAACAAGACAACAAAAACCTATATATAAAGGACAGAACCCTTTACAAGGAACTTACAGAAGACAATATGAGGGTGACTATAATTGTAAAAATGACCCTGAATATATTAAAAGAATGATGGCAGAGCAAGTTGAAGATAGTAGAGATAATAAGGTTTTAAAGCATTATGACTTTGATGATATTGATATGAGTTCATTTTATGCTTATAGAAATATCTTCAAATCTAACCAACCAGACCACCCATTTAATGAACAAAGTGATATAGAGTTTTTAAAAAGCATTGGTGGATATAAAAAAGATAGAGAGACTGGAGATGTAGGTCTTACAATAGCAGGACTTCTAATGTTTGGAAAGTCTAATGATATAGAAGATATATTTTCATATTATAATCTTGACTATCAAGAGAGACCGAAAGCTAAAACTGAATTAAGATGGGTAGATAGGGTTACACTTGATGGGACTTGGAGTGGAAATATATTTGATTTTTATCGCATAGTTATAAAAAAACTATTTGCAGATTTAAAAGTGCCATTTAAACTTGACTCAGACAGAAGAGAAGATGATACACTGATACATAAAGCTATCAGAGAATCTTTTGTAAATGCTATTGTTCATTCTGATTTTACAGGAAGAAGCTCTGTTCTAATTGTAAAGAGACCTGATATGTTTGGATTTAGAAACCCTGGACTTATGAGAATACCAATTGAAGTTGCAATCAAGGGTGGAGATAGTGATTGTAGAAATAGAAGCTTACATAAAATGTTTATGTTAATAGGTTATGGAGAAAGAGCTGGCTCTGGAATACCCAAAATATATAGTGGATGGAATTCTCAAGATTGGACTAAGCCCTTACTGTATGAAAAAGCAGAGCCAGAGCAAACATTACTTGAATTAAGAATGATAAACTTACTTGACACAGATATTATTGAAGAATTACAAGAAATATACCAAGATAGTTTAAATGATTTATCCAAAGACGAGATGACAGTATTAACAACTGCTTATATTGAAGAAGGAACAAATCATAAAAGAATTTTAGAACTATTAGATTTGCACCCATCTGATATATCTAATTTACTAAGAAAGCTTGTAGATAACGGTTTATTGGTATCTGATGGTATAGGTAGAGGAACAATTTACCAAGCTATGGGTCTTAAAGAAGTAGCTGGGGGTGTTAATAATTTAGCTGGGGGTGTTAGCAAAATAACTGGGGGTGTTAATGCTTTTTATGAAGTATCAGATATTCCAGAAGATTTCCATAAAAAGATAACCTCATTAACAGATACAATCTCAGATAAACAAAGAATTAAAAAAGAAGTTATGCAAAGTATTATTATTGATATTTGTAGTTATGGATATTTTTCGCCTGAGCTATTATCTCAACTACTTGGTAAAGGTAAAGATTGGATAAAAGAGTTTATTAGTGAATTAAGCAAAACAGATAAACTAAAAAAACTATATGAAGTTCCTAACCATCCTAAACAAGCATATACAAAAGTTGAAGAGCAAATATGATAGATATACAACAAAGATTAAAAACAATCTTCCAAAAAGAGAGATTAGTATTTTGGTATGATGACAATGAAGCTCTAAAAAATGAGTTTGAAGCAATAGAGTTAGATGATGTAACTAAACTTAAGATAAATAACAATGAGTTTGGTATAAAAAGACAAGTGTTGAGTTTGCAACTAAACGATAAGTTTTTAATTTATTCTTCAAGTAAAGCACCACAAGATGAAGATAATTGGTTACTTGACTTGAACATCGCTAACTATATGTTTAGTGCTGATAAAACAAGCCTTATCTTACAAAATCTTGGTCTTGATGTAAGTTTCAAAGAGTTTGTAGGTAAGTTTGATAAATTTTTCAATGCTCAAACTCGTTTAGAAGCCCTGAGAGCCTCCCTTAGTGATAAAGAGAGTAATGATACTCTTGCACTCAAGATAATGGCGACAAGCATATCCAGCGACGATAATATAGATAGTATTATGTTAAAAGTATTCTCTAATGACAAACACTTTGAAACACTAAGTAAATATAGCCTTACAGAAGAGTTTTTCAAAGCTATCAAATCTAAATACTCTTATGATGGGGATAGTGTTAAAGACCTACTGTATAAACTCTTCCAAAATCACTTTTACTATTCACTTGACAAGAGCAAAAGCACTCTTAACTCTGATGCAAGACTGTTTGTTAAAAGTTGGATGGATAGTAGCAGACATAAAGAGAGTTTTGAGCAAATCTCAAAAGAGATAAGTGATGAGTTAAATATCAACAATATTATTACAGATATAGAGACCTCAAAAGTAATCTCTTGTGATACTTATGAGAAGTGCGACCAAGTAGTTATATCGCACTTGCTTAGTAAGTTAGGCAACGATAGTATTAACTCTACTGAAATGGCTAAAATCATTAACATTAGAGAGCATACATTTTGGTTTAAGAACTATAAGAATATATATAAGGCACTACTGAGTGCTTCACTGCTCTTTGACTTTGTGAAAGATACAAAACTTACTATGAAGAGTTTTGAAGATGGGATACAAGAGTATTCTAAACATTGGTATAAGGCAGATATGTATTATAGAGATTACTCTATGCACTCAAGCAAGGCTGAACACCTTGAACTACTAAAACCTCTCAACTCCAAGATAGAAGATGTTTATCTAAACTCTTATTTGAGAGAACTAAATGATAATTGGCAAGATTTCGCTGAGACTTATACAACAAGCACATCAATACCACATCAACAAAAGTTCTACAACACAAAAATTGAACCATACTTACAAAAGAAAAACAAAGTCTTTGTAATCATTTCAGATGCCTTGCGTTATGAGTGTGGAGTTGAACTAACTTCACAAATATTAGCAGAGAATAAAAAGAAAGATAGGTTTTCTGCAACTATCAGCTCAATGCTCAGTTCATTGCCATCATATACACAGCTTGGAATGGCTTCTTTACTACCCCATAGAGAACTTAGTATCAAAGATAAGAATGACATCGTGTTTGTAGATGATAAATCATCATCTGGAACAGCAAATAGAGATAAAATACTAAAATCTTATGATGAAAATGCAATGGCTATTGGCTATGAAGATTTCTTGAAATACAAAAGAGATGAAGGTAGAGAGTTAGTTAGAAATGCAAGTGTAGTTTATATCTACCACGATGAGATTGATAAGATGGGAGAGAAGAACGAGATAAAAACTTTTGATGCAGTTCAAAGCACATTTGAAAGTATCATTAAAATCATAAAACAAATCTCTAACTTCAATGGCTCAAATATGCTCATAACAAGTGACCACGGTTTTCTTTACACTAATCAAGCAACCCTTGATAGTGAGTTCTGTAAAGTTGATAGTGATGGTGCTATAAAATCAAATAGAAGATTTATCATAGGTAAAAACTTGGAGAGTGGCACTTGTGTATCTAAATACAGTGGTGCAAATTTAGGTATAGGTGGAGATAATGAATACCTAATACCAAAGTCAATCAATAAAATCAGAGTTCAAGGTGCAGGTAATCGTTTCATACACGGTGGTGCTTCACTTCAAGAATTGGTTATACCATTGATAGAGGTTAATATTGGTAAAGGGAAAAAAGAGATAAAACAAGTGAATGTAGATATTATACCTCTTAGAAGTATATCTACAAATACTGTAAATATATCACTCTACCAATCAGAGATAGTAGATGATAAAACTAAGCCAATCACATTAAAAATTTCATTTCAAAGTGCTGATGGTGTATTACTTTCTGATGAGTTCAAACATACATTTAACTCTACTGAGCAGTATGATACAAACAGAGAAACAAGATTTAAGATGACTTTCAAACAAAATATAAATGAGTATAATAACCAAAACATTAAACTTGTTACAAAAAAAATTCTTGATGGAAGTAGTGAAACTCCAATATATAAAGAGTTTGAAGTGAAGTTAGCATTGTCATTTTTTAATGATTTTGATGATGATTTTTAGGGGTTAAGATGGATTTAAATAGTAAATTAAATGAAGAGTTTATAGGTAAAGTAGTAAGAAAAGATTTAACGAAAAGTATCAAAGAGGGAGCAAATGTTCCTATCTATGTTTTAGAGTATCTTCTTGGTATGTATTGTGCAACTGATAATGAAGAGCAGATACAAGAGGGTGTTGCTAAGGTTAAAGATATACTTGCTAAAAACTATGTAAGACCAGATGAGAAAGAAGTTATAAAATCT
>Ga0256826_1003057_pt1 | contig 10063 bp, 10 predicted proteins | sample CV79metaG_FD_185975 | JGI IMG/M metagenome (GOLD analysis project Ga0256826, IMG submission 185975) | Hydrothermal vent microbial communities from East Pacific Rise, Pacific Ocean - CV79 | ecosystem: Environmental > Aquatic > Marine > Hydrothermal vents | place: Pacific Ocean: East Pacific Rise... | reverse complement strand
GAATAATTAACAAACCAACCAGGATTATTTTCTTGTGCGATTGCACTTGTACTTAGTATTGTAGCTGCAAGTAATGCAGCTGATGTATTCTTTAATATTTTCAATATATTTCCTTAATTAAAATTAGTCGGAATTATATCAAAAGAAACTTAATAAAAGATTTCTATTTTTGTAATATAAATGTAACTTTTAAACGCCAGAAGCTTCCATAAGTTTAGCTTGATGATCTACAATAAGTGGATCAATTACTTCATTAAGTAATCCATCATTCATAACAGCATCTAAACGGTAAAGAGTAAGTGTGATTCTATGATCAGAGATTCGTCCTTGTGGGTAGTTGTATGTTCTAATTCTAGCACTTCTATCTCCACTTCCTACTTGCTCTTTTCTTTCAGCACCCTCTTTTAACATTCTTTCTTGTTCTTGTAAGTCATAAAGTCTAGCTTTAAGTACTTTCATCGCTTTTTCTCTATTTTTATGTTGAGATTTTTGATCTTGATTTGTTACTACTAGTCCTGTTGGTAAGTGAGTAATTCTAATAGCACTATCAGTTGTATTTACAGATTGTCCACCTGCACCACTTGATCTCATAGTATCTATTTTTAAATCTTCTGCTTTGATTTCAATCTCTACATCATCAACTTCAGGAAGTACAGCTACTGTAATAGCAGATGTATGTACTCTACCTTGAGATTCTGTTTGAGGAACTCTTTGAACTCTATGCACGCCAGATTCAAATTTCATTTTAGAATAAACTGCTTCACCTTTTACAAGGAAAACAACCTCTTTAAATCCACCTGATTCACTAGGAGTTGTACTCATAATTTCAGTTTTCCAACCTTCATTAGTAGCAAATCTCATATATGTACCAAATAAATCACCTACAAATATAGCAGCTTCATCGCCACCTGCACCTGCACGTAATTCTATAAATATATTCTTATCATCATTTGGATCTTTTGGAAGTAGAAGAATTTTAATTTCTTCTTCAAGAATAGGTTTTCTTTGTTCTAATTCTTTTAGTTCTTCTTTAGCTAGTTCACCTAACTCTTCATCACCTAAAAGCATTCTATTATCTTCAATATCGCCTATAATTTCATTATATTCATGTGCTGCATCTACTATTTTTTTAATACTAGCTTGTTCTTTTGATAAAGCTGTCATTTTTTTAATATCTGCTAAAATTTCTGGAGAAATGATTAATTCACTTAGTTCATCATATCTATTTATGAATGATTGAAGTTTTTGTTGTAACATAGAGGTACCTTATTTGGTCTTTTGAGAAGTAAATAAAAGACAAAGTGTCTTTTATTTGAGGTTTAATTAAACAGCGTTAACTTTTAATTGTAATCTAGAAACTTTTCTAGAAGCATTTTCTTTTTTAAGAATTTTTTTACTTACACAGTGGTGGAAGTATTTGTTTACTTCAGCCATTGATTTAACTGCTTCTTCTTTGTTACCAGCTTCAACAGCACTTAATAATGCTTTTGTGATGTTTTTGATTCTAGTTTTGTAAAATCTATTTCTTTCTGTTCTAACAATAGTTTGTCTAGCTCTTTTAGCTGCTTGCTTATGATTTGCCATAGCTTAACCCTTTTAATTTTTTAATTTTTTTACAGAAGTAAATAGTTATAAAACTCATCTTCTGTTAATTTTGTTCGGAATTGTACTTAAGAAGTACTTAAAATAAGCTTTGATTAATAATTGTAAATCTACTATTTTTATATTGTGGCATAGTCTTACCTACATTTGCATTTATATATGTAGGGTCTGTAATAGTAAATATCTTATTATTAAAGCTAAATTTATCTCCTTTTATATTTGTAGAAAAGTTAACTGCTGCACTTAAGTGATCTTTATATTTAACACCTACTACATCCAATTTTGTTAAGTTCTTTACTAAATATGAAAAAAGTATACTTCTATCTTCACAGTCACTATACTTATAAAATAGCGTTTCTTCTGGAAAAAAAACTTTTTCATATGAAAACTGTTCTTGATCTGTTTTATATAAAAATGCATTTTGTACAAATCTCAATATTAAATTTACTGCTTCAAGTTCTGTTTTATTTTTTATTAATGGTTTCAATTGAACCAAAAGTGAGTTTTTTAATATTGTTGATTTTTTTGAATTATAATACAAGTTATATTGGCTTTGTGGAAATGTTTTATAAAAATCTATTAAATCCGAACTAAACTTTGCACTTATTTTATACATTGTATCTTTATATTTAAATTCTAATTCTCTTTGCTTTATATTTGTACTTAAATTTATAGCATGATTTTGCATATCAAATGTTAACTTTTTATTTGCATTGGGATATGAAGTAGGATAAGTATATATTGATCCAATAGATTTTGCTTTTCCATTTGGATTTAATATACTGTATCTTTTATTCTCAAGAGTGAAGAATGAAACTTGATATAGTTTTTCTTTTACATTTGCCAACAAATAAATATTTTCATTACTATATGCAATTTTCATATCATATTTCATTTTTGTAAATATAAACCATGTGAATATATTTGCTTTATTTTTATTATCATATATATTCATTGCAATTTTGTGAATTAATAAATATCTTGCCCAATCATTTAACTTATATAAATTAGAATAATTATCAATCTGTTTAATAAGTTTTTTATAATCTGTTTGACTAAGTATTTTCCATGATTTACTTATATTATTTTGATTAATATCAAATAAATCAAATTTAACTTTATCATCATATTGAATCTTTATATTTTGATTAAAAAAATCAAATTCTATATTCGAATATCCATATTTATATATTGGCTTTTGAATAATTCTTTTTGGAATAATTGCTTTTGTTTTTTTGATTGGTTTTATTTTGATTTTTACTGATTTTTTCAGCTCTTTTAGTGGGATATCAATAGTTTTTTTGATTATAGGTAAAACTTTTGGTTTTTTTGATTTATATGCACTTGGTGTATTAAATGTTTTATACTCAGTCCACTGTTTTTTTAACATATCACTAAACTCATCATCAAGTGATTTTTTATACATAGTGAATGATTGATTTTGAGATGCTAACCAATCACTATACTCACTTGCAAATACATTTGTAGATAAACTACAAATAAATGCAAGATATGATAATTTTTTTATCATATCTTATTACATTCCTGCTTTTTGTAATTCCATATCTAATTCACCATTTGCTTTTGCAGCTAAAAACTTTTGATACATAGCACTATCATTTTTAAAAGATGTTTTAATACTATTATTCATATTATTTTTAACTTCATCATTTGATACTACGACTAATAAGTATAATTCATTTGTAGATGGGTTCATCCATGAATCAACCGCTTTAGTCCCATTTAATGTTTGAGATGCAAGTTGTTTTGATACTTTTGTAGATGATGCATCAAATGTTGCATCTGTACCTGATCCTGTTGTACCTTTGTATGATTTAAAAAGATTTGAAACTTTTGTAGAAATTTGAGATGCTAAAGCATCTCTTCCATCTGCCATTGCTTCACTTCTTTGCATAGACTTATCATGTCCAGCATTCATTTTAGCAATTCCAACTGCTGCAATTGAATCTTTTGAAAATGGATTACAAGTCCATTTTGGTGCTAATACTCCATCTTGTTTACATCTAAAATCTGCTTCTACAGATTTTGGTGTTGGTTTATTACCACCACAAGCAGTAAATAGTGTACCTACTAAGGCTGCTGCTAAAATTGAATTTGAAATTATTTTTTTCATGTTATTCCTTTAAGTTTATGACACATTATATCATATTGATAATTAGTATATAACAGAGTATTTGATATAATCTTAATTATTTATAAAATAAAAGGTCTCATAATGCTTAAATTAATATTTTCAATAACTCTAATATACATTTTTATTGGCTGTGGTTCAACTCAAATAAATCTTGCCGATTATTCTAAAAATGTTAATAAAAAACTTTTAGTTGATCCTTTTTGCAAATCAATTTATACTGCAAATAAACCAAGAGTTGCTGTTGTAAATTTTACAAATAACTCAAACTTTGGTCTTGCAAAAACAAATGATAATCATTCTGATGCTTCTATTGGTATTGGAGTTAGTATTATAGGAGTGGGAGCTGGTGTAAAATCTAGCAAATCTAACACTAAAAGGGTTGTAGATTCAAAATTTGCAAGTGCATTTATACCATTAATTGAACAAATGGTAATAAATACAGGTGGTGTTAAATTATTTACAAGATCAGATTTAAGTAAAGTTGATGATGAATTAAAACTTCAAGATAGTGGATTATTAGATCCTAAAAGTGTTGTTGAGTTTGGGTTAAATTCAGGGGTTCAATATATAATTACTGGTTCTATTGATTATGTAGAACATGATTTTAAAAATTATTCTCAATATACTGGTGCATTAGCTCATGCTTCTATGCATACTGATAACAATAGTCTAAAGCTTGCAAGTGCAGCAGCTCATTTGGTATCATCATTTTTTGATGGTACTACTATAAAAAGTGCAATTACCGTAAAAATAATAGATGTAAGTACAGGGCAAATTGTATTCTCAAAACAAATAAAAAATAAAAAAGAACTAAAAAGTAAAAGTAAACCTACTTATGGACAACTTGTAGGTGCAGTTAAAAGTGGTATAAGTCAATCTCTTCCAACACTTCAAAATAGACTTCAAGAACAATTTTCAACTATGGCATATGTAAGTAAAATCAAAAAAAATAGTGATGATGCTATTGTACAAATAAACTTAGGTTCAAATGAAAATATTAAAGAAGGTGATAAATTTTTATTACAAAATATTGAGTTATCACAAGATCCTCTTACAAATAAAAAAACATGTGATATTTTAAATACAAATATAAAAATTCAAGCAACACAGCATATTAGTTCATCTAAAACATGGGCAAAAGTAATTGATGGGAATATTAAAAATTTAAAATTATTACAACTTGTAAAACAAATTAAGGAAGACTAATGAAATATAAAATATCAATTTTTACACTATTGTTTATAGTGATAAATTTTACAGCATGTTCAAATTCAACACAAACTACACAAACTAAATTACCATCATGGTATTTAAATTCTCCATCAAATACACAAGTTTACCTTTATGGAACTGGTGAGGCAGATAGCTTAGATGAAGCAAAGAAAAATGCACTTAGTAATATGTCTCAAAATTTAGTTGTGAATGTACAATCATCAATAAATACAAAAACAACATCAAGCACAAGTTCTTATGATAAGCAAACTATTAGAGATATTAAACTAAAAGCTTCTAAAATAAACTTTACTAATTATAAAGTAAAAAAAGCAGTGAAAAGTTCAAATAGCTTTTTTGTACTTTTAAATGTAAATAGAATTGAATTATTTAATGAAAAACAAAAAGAATTAAATTTATTAGATACTAAAATACAAACAACTATAGAGAATCTACAAAATAAACCAAAATTAGAACAGATATATGAATTAGAACAAGTAAAACCTACTATAAATGAAGCTAAAAATTTAGCATTTGTATTATATGCAATAAATAATACTTTTGAGTATCAAATTTATCATTCAAAATATGATAAGTTTATAAATCAAATTGATATATTAAAAAGTAGTATTATTATAAAAATAATTTCAAATACAAATACAATATATAAAAATCATTTAAAATCATTGTTAAATAAAAATAACTATAAAACAAGTACTTCAAATGAAGATGTATTGATAAAAATATCAAATAATATTAGACATTCAAAAGCTAGAGGTTGGCAAATTGCAAAAGTCTCTACTACACTTGATATACAATCTAATAGTAAATCTATATCTACAAATATTATAGAAACAATTGGTAGATCTAGTTCATCAAAACAAAATGCAATAAGCAGTAGTGCGAAACAGTTTAAAAATAAAATTGAGAAATTAGGCTTAAATAAGATATTATTTAATAAATAATGTTAAAATACTAAAAAAAATAAAAAAAGAGATATATAATGAAATTATTTGGTACAGACGGAGTAAGAGGAAAAGCTGGTGAATTTTTAGATGCTATAACAGCTCTAAAATTAGCACAAGCTGCTGGAGTATATTTTACACAAACTTCAAAAAATAAAAGAAAAAAAATTCTTCTAGGAAAAGATACTAGAAGAAGTGGATATATGATTGAAAATGCTTTGGTGAGTGGATTTACAAGTGTTGGATACGATGTTATTCAAATAGGTCCTATGCCAACACCTGCAATTGCATATTTAACAGCTTCAATGAGATGTGATGCTGGTATTATGCTAAGTGCTTCTCATAATGATTATGAAGATAATGGTGTTAAATTTTTCAACTGTAATGGAGACAAGTTATCAAGTGAAATTGAAAAACAAATTGAGGATATATTTAAAAATGATGAACTTCTAAATAAATCTCAAGTTACTCATAACAAAATAGGAACTGCAAAAAGAATTGATGATGTAATTGGTAGATATATTGTTTCAATTAAAAGTTCATTTCCAAAAGAATTATCTCTTAGTAATATAAGAATTGTACTTGATTGTGCAAATGGTGCTGCATATAAAGTAGGTCCAACAATCTTAGAAGAACTTGGTGCTGATGTTATTGTAATCAATGATAAACCAAATGGCGTTAATATAAATGACCAATGTGGAGCATTACATCCAAAAATATTAGGAAAAAAAGTTCTTGAATATAGAGCAGATATTGGTATTGCGCTTGATGGTGATGCTGATAGACTTGTAGTTGTTGATGAACTTGGAAATGTAGTAGATGGCGATAAATTAATAGGAGCTATGGCTGTATATTTAAAACAATCAAATCTTCTTACAAACGATGCATGTGTAACTACAGTTATGTCAAATGTTGCACTTGAGAACTACTTAAAAGACAATGGTATTAAACTTCTAAGAAGTGCTGTTGGAGATAAAAATGTACTTGAAGTTATGCATAAAGAAAATATAAACTTTGGTGGTGAACAAAGTGGTCATATTATATTCTCAGATGTTGCAAAAACTGGTGATGGTCTTGCATCTGCACTTCAAACATTAGCACTTTTAATTAGTAAAAAACAAAAAGCAAGTGTAGCACTTAATCCATTTGAATTATCTCCACAAATATTAAAAAATCTAATTGTAGAAGAAAAAGTTCCACTAGAAGATATATCTGGACTTGAAGATTTATTAGTTACATTTAGAGAAAAAGGTCTAAGAGATCTTATTAGATACTCAGGAACTGAAAATAAAATTAGACTTCTACTTGAAGGTGATGATAAAAAATTAGTTCAAGAATCTATGAAAGAATTAGAAATATTTATTAAAAATAAACTATGCTAAAAAAATATTTTAAGTATTTTTTACTTTTTACTTTTCTTGTAGCCATTGACCAATATATTAAATATATATTTGTAAATGGTTTTTATAAAGAAGGGGAATGTATATCTTTAGTACTTGCTTATAATAAAGGTGTTGCATTTTCAATGTTCGCATTTTTAGCCCAGTATTTGAAATATATTCAAATAGTAATTTTAATGGGAGGAATTGTTTATCTTGCTATAAACAAAGATATCCTAAAAATATATATTTTACCAATAACATTACTTTTTGCAGGTGGGATTTCAAATATATTTGATAGATTTATAAGAGAAGGTGTTGTTGATTATGTATATTGGCACTGTGGTTTTGATTTTGCTATATTTAATGCAGCAGATGTAATTATAGATATTTCAATAGCCCTTATACTTTATATATCATATAAACAAGAGAAGATTAAAGAATAATATCTAACTTCTCTTGAGGAATTGCTCTAATTCTTCCTTGCTTCATATATACAATAGTTACATTTAATTCAAATACTTTTTTATTATCTTTAAAAATCTCTTGAAGTAAAACAGCACTTGCTTTTTTACAACTAGCAAGCGTAGTTTTAACCTCAATAGTATCACCCAAAATTACAGGTTTTATATAATTTGCTTCAAGTGATTTTACTAAAAAATATCCATTTTCATCATCCATAACTATATTTGCTTCAAACATCTTATCGCTTCTTGCTCGTTCACAATATTTTATATAATTAGTGTGGTACATAACCCCACCTGCATCTGTATCATCATAATATATTCTTGTTTTCATAAGTTTAGTATAACATTTATAAGTAAATAAAAGCAACTTTGACAAACAATGACTTATTATATTATAATATGCGACTATTTCAACACAAAGTTAACACATGGATATAAATATTTTAAATACATTATTAGAAATTTCAAAGTTTAGTATTAGCCTTATATTGCTTTTATTTGTACTTAGTTTTATTATCAAAAGATATATTTATATATATGATACAAAAAAACAAAAATCAATTCTAACATCACTAAACCTACTTATATTTTTCACTATATTTTTTATAATAATAGAAGAATTTACACATAAAAACATAGCTATTATTTCACAAGTTTTTATGATAATTTTAATTATAAAGATTATTTACCATTCTCTTGGATATTATTTCATTAAAAAATTCGGTAAAATTCTTTATATTTTAGAAGAAGTAAAATCAAAAAAACAGTTAAATATTTTATTTGAAAAATTTCAAGGTAAGCTTATAGATTCACTTGGTGATTCTTATACTGAAGATACAACATTAAAAGAACAAATACTAAACTATAAACAAAAAGTAGAACTTAATAAAGAATATTTACTAAAAGGTGGTACTATATTTAAAAGATTAGAAAAGTATGTATCAAATAAAACAACTTCTATGATAGATATTGGACTAATTATACTTTTGGCAATATTTGCAATGGCACTTATTATGCCAATAGTAAAGCCTCTAAACGATATATTTAACAATGACTATATGTTTGCTGTATTTGCATTTTTAGGGGCATATGTGCTAAACCCTGCATTTCCTGATATGTATGCATTTTTTACTTTTGTTAGAAACAAAAATATCGACTTAGAGAAGTTTATAAGCTTCAAAGATAATGGAAGAACTATAAAAGGTAGAATCATACAAATGACTACTTCTCATATTATAGTTAAAGACCATGTAAGTGGTATTAGTCTTACTATTCCAAATATGAACCTTCATAATAAAGTAATAAATAATTATGATGATATGAATGAACACTTAGGATTAAAACAAATACTTACTTATGTAGTTGATTTTGATTCATATAAAAAAGATTTAGGTATAAAACTTAAATCAGTATTTCAAAGTATTTTAAATGATTTTGAGCAAAAAACATCTATAATTTCAAAGCAAGAGAACTACAATGTATGGCTTAGCAGTCATGATTATGGTATTAAAATTACACTTTGGTATTTTATAAAAGATATTGAACAAGAAGAAAAAATAAAGCTAGATATAGAAGATTTTATTTTATATGAAGCTAGTAAGTATGATTTTGATTTAAGAACACCAAAACTAATTGAAATTATCAAATAGCTTTTAAAGGCTATCTTCTTTAATCATGTTTGATAATGATTGAATTTTAGTACTTTTTGATTTAATTGCTTTAATATTATTTATACCATTTTGTATATTAATATTTAAAGCATCTATATTAATAGTACTATCATTTGTAGTTTGATTATTTATATTATCTATTACATTTACAATATTATCATTTAAACTACAATACCCTTGTGCCATATCATCTACTATGATTTTCCCATCATTAGTTTTATTACTAGCATTTTGTACAATATCTTTAATATCATTTGCTACACTAGAAGACCTAGAGGCTAAGTTTCGTACTTCTTGTGCAACAACTGCAAAACCTTTACCAGCTTCACCAGCTGTTGCTGCTTCAACTGCTGCATTTAAAGATAAAATATTTGTTTGAAATGATATTTGTTCTATTTGTTCAATCGCTTGGCTAATTTGTTTAACTTCACTAGATATATTATCTATAGCTTGTATTGTTTCATTTGCCTTATTTTGTCCATTTTTAACATCACTTAATAACTCATCAACATCAATTTTTTTAGTATCTTGTTCTATTTTAGTATTTGCATGATTTTTTATACTAATTAACTCATCATATAAGTTTTTTGTTTCATTTTGCAAACTTATTATT
>Ga0256826_1003056_pt1 | contig 10063 bp, 5 predicted proteins | sample CV79metaG_FD_185975 | JGI IMG/M metagenome (GOLD analysis project Ga0256826, IMG submission 185975) | Hydrothermal vent microbial communities from East Pacific Rise, Pacific Ocean - CV79 | ecosystem: Environmental > Aquatic > Marine > Hydrothermal vents | place: Pacific Ocean: East Pacific Rise... | reverse complement strand
ATATCCTATATGAATCTGCTGATAGACAATATTACTATTTTTCATCTGTGCTTTAAATGTAGTATTTAGATCCAGTACTCTCTCAGGAGCTGTATATATAAACGAAGCATATCCATTAGCATCCGTTGTTTTGACATACGCATCCATGCTTCCTGTACTTCTATTAAAGTCTAGTATATATATCTCCTCATTGGCAGCAGGCATAGTATCATTATCCTCTATATAGATACTATACACTCTCTGCTCATTGGCAGCAGATACTGTAAAGTCTGATGGTACAGCAGTAAGCTTATAGCCTGTATAATCCTTGCTTCCTACTGAATCATACTTTACCGTGATATTTGCATCTATTGTTGGATTGTCACTGAGATATGCTTTAAAAATCATACTGTTCCCATATAATGAAGAGAGATCATTAGGAGCAGAATAGATAAAACTCGCTATTCCTTTATTATCAGTAAATAGTGAGTAGGTATTCAGTACACCATTTTTAGGGTCAAACGCTTTCATAGTAATAATTTTTCCAGGAACTACATTTCCATTATTTCTAAGATAGAAATTAAGCATATGAGTCTCTCCTGCTTGAGCGATAGTAAAATTTGATTCACTTGTGAGAAGCTCATATTTACTATAGTCTGTATTATCGAGAAAATGCACCCTCATGGTCTCATAAATACCTTCTACCTCAGATACCGTAATGTTGAATTCATAAGATGTACCAATAAGGCTAGATATATCAGATGGTGCCGTATAAGAAAACTTTCGCTTTTTATTATCTATAGCAAAACCACCTTTACTCGTGTCAAAATTATCTATCTTTGCATTATAATTAGTAAACTTATTACCAACAGAATCAAGCATATAGAAGCCTGTATTGAACCCCTCTCCACCATGGTTGATAGTTATCTCCGTGATGATACTTCTAAGCTGATAACCACCATAAAAGAATATTGACTCCAAAGAAGTACCTATTCTTTTGCCGTTACTATCAGCATTGGCTGCAACATAGAAATCTTCTCCTTTGAGTGCAGGATCATATTTGACTACAAACTGTACATTACCTTTGCTATCTGTAATGTATGATCCGGTAGGACTAGAAATATCAGCAGATACTGTCTGCTGAATATTATTTTTAATAATTATTCTTTTCTCATTACCTACTATATAGGTCAATCCTGCTGTATTTGACCCAGAATATTTCTCATCAAAAGTCAACTCTGTATTAGTATGAGCTTTAATACTCCAGTCCCCTAAATAGTATTTATCTATCTTTGACATGGAGGGAAGTACAATTACTCTATCCTCGCCATCCTTCACTCCACCAAAACCAGTATCTACAAATTTACCAGAAGACTTTATCTCTCCTGTATTTACTACTACAGCACTTTTGGGCTGATTGATAAGGCTAGGGTGCAGAGCTGTTCCTACACTTACTGGGTTACCATATCTATCTACTGCATGAATAGTATAGAAGTCTTCATGTAGACCTGTATCTACATCAAAACCATTTTTATTATGAAATATTGACATTGATGAGATTGCACCTGATAGTATCACTACAGGAAACTCTTGGGTTAGCGTTACATCTTTTTTACCATTATTGATAGTGGCACTTATTTTAACAATTGCCACTCCAGATAGATGCTTTGCCCATAATTTAAATGCTGATATAGCTTTTCCACTATAGCTTACATTAGATGCGTTATTGTCAAATTTAAGCATATCAGGAAACTTCATCGTAGCATTTACCTCTTTTACTTGGTTGTCTGCTATAAAGTTATTTGGCTTCCCTGCTTCATGTATTATTATTCCCAAGGTGCCAGAACCATCCACATCAATAGAATTATTTACAGAAAGATTTAGATCGTATAGTTTTTCTGCATTTGTCTGCTGAAATTTGAGCACTAATGTCTTCTGAATATTACTCCCAATTTCTACAATTGATATATTCCTATCACTTAATCCATCTATAGTCGCTGGAGCTGTATAATTGATATTAGCATTTCCCTGAGCATCAGTAGTAAACTCACTAACATCAAATTTACCATAATCTGTGCCATTATTTGGATTTTCTACTCTGAAGTGTGCATTTACTCCGAAGTTTTTAGAGTCTACTGCCGTTATTTTTACCTGCTTGTGTTCACCACCTTTGAAGATGATTATCGTACTTGGTACGATATACACATTTGCCACTTCTGAATTTAGTACAGATTTATTAAAAGCTACATCTATTTGAGATGATACACTTTTGTCTTCTTGCATATATATTTTAAAACTTACCTTTTTACCATCTAAAATATCTACACTATTTGGTGCTATATACTTGAACTCTATATGACCATTAGAATCTGTAGTAGCCTCATATCTATCCATCACACCATATTTTTTATCAAAATACTCCACTGATACATTCATATCCACTGCTGGTCTACCATTATTATCTTCTAGATATACTTGAAGTAATTTTAGTTCAGCATCTGTAGAGATATTTAGGTCAGCAGGAACCGTTGTAATTTTATATTGAGAATAATCTACTTTTGCAACATTGATAGTAACACTATTGTTGACCTCTACACCATCACTATCAGTATAGATAATCTCTAAATTTTGGCTACCATCTGTTAATGGATCTGCTGCTATGTATGTAAATCTTGCATATCCATCAGAGCCTGTACTTACTGTTGAATTTTTTATATTACCAAATTTAATTGGAATACTTTTTGCTATAACAGTTTCGCCTGCTTGAGGAGTATTATTTTTGACTAACTGTATAGCTATCTCTTTCTGTTCACCAGGATGAGTAATATTTATTGGTGTTGTAGGATTGACAAGGCTATATTTCACCAATGCTGTGCTAGATGCCTGAATAAATATAGTAATAGTTGCTGTAATACTATTGCCCGTGTTGTCTGTATAAATTAAATTAACATTTTGACTTGTATTGTTAATTAATGACAAATCTGCTGGTGCCGTGTAGGAGAAGGTAGCTCTACCTGCCAAATCTGTTGTTGTAGCTGCTGAACCAAAAGAACCATATGTACTAGGAATATTTGTTATGTTGACTATTTGTCCACTAATACCCACACCTGAACTATCCACCAAATCAACGGTGATGCTTTTTTTCTCTGAAGCATGCTTTGTTACTATAGAGGTAGCGTTCATAAAATTGTAGTTATTTGACCCTGTTGCTGTACTTGAGAATGCTAAAGTCATATTTTTTGAATCTTGCCTTGTGCCATTATTATCAAATACTATAGTAATAGGTATACTACTTCCATTAGCAGGCAGTGTGTGAGGAGAGACATATATGAAGTTTGCCCAACCACTAGCATCAGTAGTAACAGCAGACTGTTTGAAACTTCCATATTGACTATTAAAAGCTAAGATATCTACAGTTTTTCCCGATACTCCCTTAAGTGCTTTATCTATCAATTGAGCTCTTATTGCATACTCAGTAGATGCTTTTGCTATAGTTTTAGAAGAAAGTACATTATACAAACTAAAGTCACCATCTACTATAGGCTTATTTGAGTTATTGCCACCATTTGGATTGCCATTTGCATCTAGATTTGTCTGTACTAATATCTGATGTGCCAAAGTTTTACTCTTTGTGCCAACAGAAATTACCACATCTCCCATAAGTTCATATGCATTTGGTATACAAGTTTGCTGAACAGTTCCCTTGATAATCAAATCTTCTACAGAGCCTCTACTACCATCAAGAACAATTGTTTTTGGAATGAAAGTAGAAGTATTAACATCACATCCAGTAAGGTTGAAGCTAAAATTCTTTACTTCAACTTTGACTCCTTTATCTACCTTTTTTTCAAAAGGTAAACTCAAATTATAATCCAGACTACTCACCTCTATACGAGTTGGAGCCACAGATACAAAATCGCTTGATGCTGAAGTGGAAGGTAGTGAGCCAGGTAGTGAGCCATTCCCTATCTTATCGTTGCTTCCACAACCAGTTATAAACAGTGCCAACATCGTCAGCATCAGCCATAAAAATCTTTTTTTCATAATAGTTATCTCCTAATATATTTGGACTAGTAGAGGTAGTTTATACCGACTACAACATTGTGAATATTATCAAACTCCTCTGGGCCCGCGATTGAGTATCTATATGTCAAGTCTAAATCTACAGAATCACCCACTCCTACGCTAAATCCAATATCTCCACCATAAGTCATACCACTCTCATTGATACCAGTTGACTCATAGTTTAAATATCCACCATTCAGGCCTATATATGGTCTAAATGTAGGTGTTGCAAATGTTGTAGGTGCTATAAAATAGTCCACCTGTACCATCGCTCTCTCATATGTCTGGTCATCATCATCACTATTGAAATAATCAATAATAACAGATGATTTCCACTGCTCATTTTGAGCACCTAGTTTTATTCCGAACGATGCCCCCTTGCCCTTATGATTAACATTACCAAAGAAACTACCACTAGTATCTCCCTGAACCCATGCTCCTCCAGCCTCAACACCAATGAAGCCTACACTCTCTTCAGATATCTCTCTAGTGTTCTCACCAGCATTTACAAGACTCATCACTCCCATAAATAGGGTTAACAATACAGCTCTTTTAAACATAACATACTCCTTACAGCGTTAATTTACTGCAAGAATAGCACAACTTATATTAATTAATCTTAAAAAATATCAAATAATATTAATTAATAGTATAAACCAATCACAGAGTAACAATGAGCTAACTAGATAAACCAATATGAAACTATTATAACATAATGGGGTTTAATATGCAAATAAAAAGTGAATAGGTGATATAATCATTGAAATTATGGTAATTCAATAGATAGGAAGATAGATGAAAAAAGCATTTTTAAAAGATTTACAAAAAGTATATGATGAATTAAAAGTTAGACAAGAGGAGCTAAATAGCTTCTATACACTTATAGATAAAGAACACCCCAAAGCACAAGAGCTAGTAGATGCATTTTTGCAGCTTCTCAAGCTACCTAAAAATAGTGATACCACTATGGCAGCACTGACTCGCATGGTATCATTGAGAGAGGATGCACTAGAGCAAGTCCTACAAAAAATGGAGCTCTCTGCAGATGAGATAGCTCACAAAAAAGAGCTCTCTTATGGATTTGTCTCTACACTTCATATCACTAGACATGAGAGGCTAATAGAGTGGATAGAACACAAAAAGCTACTCACTCCATTCTATAGAGGTCTTATATTTGGTGTACACATAGTAGGAGTTAGAGTTAGTCAATGGCAGAGCAGATGGACAAATCATATCATACACGATATCAATAGAGAGCTTCACGATAGATTTGATGGTGATGATAGTGAGGTGATGAAATACCTAGAGAGCCACGACCTACTAGATAGAGATAGTAGTGGTGATATAGCCGATAGATGCTACTCCATACTCCTAAGAGATGGAGATGGATATAGAGCTGTTCCATACTCAGAGGGATTTGCAAAAGAGACTGCTGATGTAGTAGAGGCGTTGGATAGGGCTATATCTATCATCGGTAGCTATGAGGATGAGGTGTATGGTCAACATGCAGAGTGGTTGATCTACTTCCAGAGTATTCGAGATGCGTTTGCATGTGGGGAGATAGAGCAACTTGTGGTAAAGTGGAGTGAGGTAGATAGAGCATGGATGAGTATCAAGACACCTATCCAAGTAGGACACCCCCTAGAGTACTATGAGGATCACTACCGAAAAGCAGTAGCCTTAGAGTGGGATCTGCGTATTGTCAATCCAGCTCTTCAAGATAGTAGTGACACTAGAGCCAATATAGTATCATTTGCATCAAATATGGCTAGGGATATAGGAGGGCAGGCTATAGATACGATAGAGAATAATATCACTCAGGTAGAGGATACACAGCTCTATGTAGGTCAGCCTATACTCTACTATGGTGCAGAGTTCAATGGACTCTTCTCCGCTCAAGTAGTACCAAATGATGAGCAGGTATCTACAGAGCTAGGCAAAAAGATATTCGCATATGCAGATTTTGTGATGGAGCAAAAGAGAGCCAAGCCTATTATGAAGCTAAGTGTAGAGACTATGGGTGAGCAGTTTGTAGCCAACCAGAGAGCTATGATAGAGAGTAGCCCAGAGCTATGGCACAAGCTATATGATATCTCTACCATTGGGCATGAGTTTGGACATATACTATGGATAGATAGCGATACAGAGAGCCGTATGAATGGTAGTGGAGCATTCAAAAATATAGAGGAGTTCAAAGCCACTAGTGGTGGACTGATGGCGTTTTTTAGTAGTGACCACTCTAACAAAGAGCTACGGAACCATATAGTAGATGATCTAGTCTCTCGTGCTGTAGGGCTGATGGCGTGGCGTGAGGTGGGTGAGGTGCTACCATACTACTGTGAGGGGCTAATACACCTAGATATACTATTTGGTTCAGGTATCATCAGCTATAGTGGCAAGATAGAGATAGACTATAGTAGATATCCACAGATGAGAGAGAGCTACATAGAGGCGTACAGTAGATTAGCCAAGAGCTATCTAGCCAAAGAGGATGCATCCATATACCTATCCAGATATGCTACAAAGATAGGCGATATATATCTGCCTACCGATGAGAAGATACGAGAGTTTGTAGAGCACTACTACAGTAGATACCAAGAGATAGGACAGCAGACTGTGAGCCTATCATCATGAGTAGAACACTAGAGCATTTTGAAACTATCACTCAGATACCACACTGTAGCTATAATGCACAAGACCTCCGTGACTATATAGAGGAGTTTGCCCTATCTTGTGGATATAGAGTGGATATAGATAGTGCAGGAAATATCCTCATCCACAGAGGTAGTCCCCATCTATGTCTGCAAGCCCACTACGATATGGTATGTATGGGTAGAGCTCCCAAGATAGAGACATATATAGAGGATGGCTGGATGATGGCTAGAGACTCCTCACTAGGTGCAGACAACGGTATAGCCATAGCTATGATGATGAGTCTGATGGAGAGTGGATATGAGCTAGAGTTTCTACTAACAGCCGATGAGGAGGTAGGGCTAGTGGGAGCTATGGCATTGGAGTTTGATCTACAGAGTCGATATATGCTCAACCTAGATAGTGAAGATGAGGCAGAGGTATATATAGGGTGTGCAGGAGGAGCCGATATAGTAGGTAGATATAATGGAGAGCTTGTAGATAGTAGTGGAGAGTGCTATGAGATATCTGTGAGAGGTCTATCAGGTGGACACTCTGGTGTAGATATAGACAAGGATATCCCCTCAGCCACCAAGCTACTAGCAGAGTATCTACACAACCACGATATATCAGAGTTAGTCACTATCTATGCAGGGGAGAGAAGCAACTCAATACCAGCCAATGCAGTAGCCATCATAAGAAGCACTAAAACCCTAGAGTCTATAGAGCTAGTAGAGTGTAGAAGACTAGATGAGACACCACAGATACTATCCTATGGAGCAGATATTATAGGGCTACTACATAGATTTAGACATGGGGTACATAGCTTCAATGAGGAGCTAAATATCCCACAGAGCAGTATCAATCTAGCCATAGTCACCAGTGATGAGAGGGGTGGAGTGACCATAGAGAGTAGTGCTAGGGGTATGAGTATAGATAGCCTAGAGAGTGTGACTAGCTACGCAGTAGAGCTATTGGGGCAGTATGGTTTCACGACCGATATACGAGACAGATACCCAGCGTGGAGACCAGATATCAACCCTCTGACAGATATCACCATAGGGGAGATGCAAAAGGTATTTGGCACTAGCCGTACTACTGCGATACACGCAGGGCTAGAGTGTGGAGTGATATCCAAGATATATCCCCATATTTCCATAGCATCCATAGGTCCCACTATCCAGTATCCACACTCCACTAGAGAGAGGGTAGATATCCACTCAGTAGAGAGGACAGAGCAGGTACTTAGAGCCATCATAGATAGGATAGAGAGTGTACGATAGTAGCCTCAGAGCTCAAAAAAGTCTCATACTATGTGAGGATGGCACACACACTCTATACTCCAAGGAGTTTGATGAGCCATACCACTCTACCAAAGATGGAGCACTGCATGAGACACTAGAGAAGTATGTCAAACCCACCCTACACCACCAAAGAGCCAAAGACAGTCTAGTGATACTAGATATCTGTTTTGGTATAGGGTACGACACACTAGCCACTATATACTATATCAAAGAGCAGAGCTTAGATATAAAAGTTCATATCATCTCACCAGAGTTTGATGAGGAGCTTGTCAGATCTATTGGTAGCTTTGAGTACCCTAGTGAGTTTGACTCTCTGCGTCCTATCATAGAGAGTCTGAGCAGAGATTTACACTACTCAGATGAGCAGTTTAGGATAGAGATACTCATAGGTGATGCTAGAGAGAGGGTATTAGATATAAAACAAAAGGTAGATATAGTATACCAAGATGCCTTTAGCCCTGCTCACAATCCTCTACTATGGACTAGAGAGTGGTTTGGAGATATCCGCTCTATCTGCAATGATGATGCCACACTAGCCACCTACTCCACTGCAGCAGCCATCAGACTAGGACTATATGAGAATGGCTTTGAGATATATATCCACAGAGCCAAACTAATGCGATACTCCACCATAGCATCACTAACCCCCATAGAAGGCGAAGAGTTTGTAGATATGAAACTCAAAAAGATTAGAAATACAGAGGCTAGGAGTATGAGGGATGGGGATTATGTGGAGTATATACAATTTGAGAATGAGTAAGTAGGAGAAGAATAGTTGTAGTTGTTACCAGATTCCTTTACTCTTTACTATTGCCTTTTTTATTGATGGCTTGTAGGGTCGATTTTATCGACCATTAATTTGGATAGCAAAGCATATACTACTTTAAAGTTTCAGAAATTTCAAATCTTAGTTTTTCCCATTCTTCTTTACTTGATTCTTCTTTACTTTTTTGAATATAACATTTTTGAATTCCATTTGATTCAAACATTAAATAATTTTTTATTTCAAGATATTGGTTAAGAAATTGTTTTGCTAGACATAAGATTAATTCTATTGCACGATTTATATCAGTAAGTGGAGTTGAAATTATTTGATTCTTATCCCCTTTCCCATGACGAGCATTAATACCTAAAATAAAGGGATTATTACAACTTTGTGTGAAATTTTTTAAGTCTTTTTTATAAATTAAATCATTAATGCTAATATTTATTTCTTTGCACCCCATAGTTACCGTATCAACTATCTTGTATAATGTATTCCAAGTTAAAATTTTCTCATTTATAGAATATGTATTAATTATACCTGCTTGAAATAATAAAGTTCTAACTATAAAATCAGCTTTAGCTATTGAAAATAAATAACTTTCAAAACTATCATTTCTGGCTAAATTAGGATTTTTTTGATATTGTTCCTCTGTTCCATTAAAAGGAAATTCTTCAAGAAGTTCGCTTGTAAATAAATTAATAGAGTCAGAAATACTTATATTTCTTGCACGATAGTTTTTAAAATTAATTCTGCGAATAGAATAATTATATGTAATATTTAATGCACCATTTAATAAAATATTTAAACTCTTTATTCGTGTAACAATACTCTTTTGAGTTCTTAATTCCTCTATATGTAAACTATATGCAGAAAATATTCTTTGTTCATGTAAATCATGGCTCATACCTAATCTTAAATCGTTAGAACCCCATCTTTAGAATAGTGTTTCAAGTCGATTATGGTCACCTACAATTATTTCTATATTATATTCCATACTTTACTTCCCTTAATTTAAACTATAATTATAACATTCTTAAACTATTTTTTAGTAGAATAAAGGGGTCGGGTAACATCTACAATCTCTCTATAGAGCGTAGCTAAAGCCGACGATTCCAAGTAAAAGTTTAACTACATCTTCCAAACCATTAGCTATAATTTCAAGTACCCTTTTAGGTAATAGGGTAGTGTTCTACTTTCATTGGAGTGGGTGGGCTTGCAGATATGATGTTTCAAGCATAGGCAGGGTTATCTCATTTGAAAGGGTACGATATGGAATATATTATTTCTGTACTAGCTCTTATAGTCTCTGTAGTTAAAA
>Ga0256826_1003055_pt1 | contig 10064 bp, 6 predicted proteins | sample CV79metaG_FD_185975 | JGI IMG/M metagenome (GOLD analysis project Ga0256826, IMG submission 185975) | Hydrothermal vent microbial communities from East Pacific Rise, Pacific Ocean - CV79 | ecosystem: Environmental > Aquatic > Marine > Hydrothermal vents | place: Pacific Ocean: East Pacific Rise... | reverse complement strand
TATCCACGGTCAATTTGCTCAATATTATCAATTATAGAAGTTCCTTCAGCAGATAAAGCAGCAAGTAATAATGCAACTCCGGCTCTAATATCGGGTGAGGTCATCCGTATGCCGTGAAGTGCCGTTTGTCTATTGCTCCCAATTACCGTTGCTCTATGTGGGTCACACAATATAATTTGAGCTCCCATATCAATTAATTTATCCACAAAAAACAACCTGCTTTCAAACATTTTTTGATGCACCAGCACACTTCCCTTTGCTTGTGTGGCTGTTACCAAAGCAATACTAATTAAATCAGGTGTAAAGCCAGGCCAAGGAGCATCTGATATAGTCATGATGGCACCGTCCATATATTTTTGAACTTCATAGGATTCTTGTATGGGAATGTATAAATCATCTCCTTTCAAGCTCATTTGAATTCCTAATCGTTGAAACACTTCGGGAATTAATCCTAACTCATGGTAATGAACATTTTTTATAGTCAGTTCAGATTTTGTGATAGCTGCCAAACCAATAAAGCTACCTATTTCAATCATATCGGGTAACATGGTATGCGTGGTACCGGATAAAGTGGAGACTCCAATAATTTTTAACAAATTACTTCCAATACCTTCTATATTTGCTCCCATCCTCTTCAGCATTCTTGCTAACTGTAACAGATAAGGTTCACAGGCAGCGTTAAAAATACTGGTTTCTCCTTTTGCCAATACACTGGCCATTAATATATTGGCCGTACCTGTAACGCTAGCTTCGTCGAGCAACATACTGGCTCCTTTTAAGTCTTTGGCTATTACATCATAATAATTCTCTGCACCGTTATATGTTATTTCAGCACCTAACTTTTTAAGGCCTATAAAATGAGTATCTAGTCTACGACGGCCAATTTTATCACCACCGGGTATAGGAATCAACGCTCTACCAAACCTAGCTAATAAAGGGCCTAAGAGCATCACAGAACCTCGAAGCATTCCGCCTTTTTTAATAAAATTATCAGATTTCAGATAATCCATGTTTACATTATCTGCCTGAAATGTATAGGAGCCTGTGTTTAATTTATTCACTTTGACTCCCATTTCACCAAGTATATCAATCAGTTTATTAACATCTCTAATATCAGGAATATTATGGATGATTACTTTCTCTGATGTTAAGAGTACAGCACAGAGGATTTGCAAAGCTTCATTTTTTGCCCCCTGAGGGCTTATTTCTCCGGACAATGAATGTCCACCTTCAATTCGAAATGAACTCATAAAACTTAAGGATTTTTAGTACGATCTTTTTCTATAATTGCTAGTTGAACTACTATATTTACTTTGTCGATTATCGTTTTTCCCTCTATTATCGGTACGACCCGATTTGCGATAATTGGATTTTTGATCGCGCCCTTTACTTTGATAGGACTTTTTATTATTAGAATAGCTTTTCTTTTTACCTATTAATTCAACAGCGCTAGGAAACTCATAATCTTCAGGAATCACAAGTTTTCCACTACTCATTCTATCTAAGTCTTTAATAATTTGTCCGTCATCTATTGAAGAGCTATTCCACATTAGGTAAGCTTTTTTCAAATTACTAGCTATTAGTCTAATTAGGGCATCTTTTTCTTCCCCTGGTTCCAACTCAACAGCCTTTTCAATTATCTTTTCCAGATTACGTCCATAAGTTCTATATCTAATTTTTCCATCAGAATACTCAACAGATTCTGGTTTGGATTGTATTCTTTCTCTATCGGGTAATGGGAATGGAGAATCTACATCTAAATTGAAATCGGAGATAATAAAAAGATGGTCCCATATTTTCTGTGTATAATCGCCAAAGTATCCGGCACTCAAGTGCATTTGAGTCATTATTCTAACGATATACTTTGCCAATTCATTTCGTTTTTCTCTATCTTCTATTCCAATGGCATATTCTACCATTCTTTGCACGTTACGGCCATATTCCGGAATGACCAATTTATTTCTTGAAGTATTATAATCCATTATGCTATATATTTAATGAAAAGAACAGCTTACATGCTGCTTCTTTATCAAATCATTTTTATGTTGTAAATTTTGTTTCTTTTTCTTCCTTAAATGAAAATAACAATTTAGGTAATAGAATTTTGTAATTCTTGTATATTCCGAGTGTTTATCTGTAGGAAATCTATGCAAAGATAATTATTTTTTGTTTTCATTAATCGTTTTTGCTTAAAAAGTGAAATTTACTTTTACAAGTATCCCAAAATTAAAATACTAAGATGCCTATTAAATCTCATTTTTTTTAATCTTACTAAATACTTTTTTTCTTATTTTTGAGAAAAGTTTATATGGTTTCCTTATAAATACGAAACAACAAAACATTTAAAGGTATAGCTACCACAGGAAAGAGTACAATGGGATGGTTCTGTGGATTTAAATTACTTCTGATAACCAATGATAAAGGAAAAATATCAAACTTTGTGATTACCCAAGCTAATGTTGACAATAGGGCTCCTTTGAAAAACGAAAGCTTCATCAAAGCAATAAAAGAGAAATTATATGCTGATAAAGGATATGTTTCCAAAGTATTAACTGAATTGCTATTTATCGATGGTGTACATCTTATTACTGGTATTAGAAACAACATGAAAACACTCTGATGGAATTAGAAGATAAGATACTTTTGAGAAAAAGATCAGTCATTGAAACTCTTAATGATGAAATAAAATAAGCATATTAATTAGAGTTTGTCTATAAAATCCGAAGCCTAGCAAAACGCAATATCAGCTGTTTGGTGCCATCTTTAAACTTCACTTTTGCTTTTTTATTGGAACCTTCACCTTCCACACTCAAAATCTCCCCATTGCCAAATCTTTGATGCTCTACTCTCATTCCAGGCTTAATGTCATCTGGACTACTAGCCTTATTCATTGATGTGGGTCTGTTCACTATTCCTGATCCTGTGGACTCCACTTTTCTATAATTCCCACCTGTTGGTTTAGATTGTACAGTACGGGCTTTTATTCTAATTCCACCACTTATTGGATTAGGTTTACTTTTTTGATAATGTGCTTTGCGAGGCATATCAACATACTGCTCATCAATTTCATCAATAAAACGGCTAGGTTCGCAATATTCCATTTTACCCCATTTATATCTGGTTTCGGCATAGGATATGGTTACCTTTTTTTCTGCTCTGGTAAGTGCTACGTAGAATAATCGGCGTTCTTCTTCCAAATCCTGTCGAGAATGTAAGGACATCATGGAAGGGAAAAGGTTTTCTTCAACACCAACAATATGAACAAATGGAAACTCCAAACCTTTTGCTTGGTGAATGGTCATCAGAGAAACTTTAGGGCTTTCATCTTTATCCTTTTCATCGGAATCTGTTAACAGCGCAATATCCTGCATATATTCATCTAATGTTCTAATTTTTTGCTCATGAAGCTCAGTTTGAGTTACTTCACTCTCAACAAATTCTTTAATCCCATTCATGAGTTCTTCTATATTCTCGAATCTGCTCAGGCCTTCCGGTGTTTTATCATGATATAAGGAAGATAATAAACCGCTAGACTTGGCTATTTCCTGAGCCAAATCAAATGCATTCTTTTCATTCATTTGAACCCTAAAACTTTCAATCATGATGGCAAAATCTTGAAGTTTATTTATGGTACTCGTGTTCAATCCCGTATTTAATTCGGATGCTTTATGAATAGTATCCCAAATTGGCAATCCATTTTTACTAGAAGCCACTGTTAGTTTCTCAATTGTAGTTTTTCCTATTCCACGTGGAGGATAGTTAATTACTCTTTTAAGCGCTTCTTCATCGGCATGATTAACTGTTAAACGAAAATAGGCTAATAAGTCCTTAATCTCCTTTCTTTTATAGAATGATAAGCCGCCATATATCCGGTAAGCCAGATTTAATCTTCGAAGTGCCTCCTCTATTGATCGGGATTGGGCATTGGTTCGGTATAAAACAGCAAAACCACTGAGTGGTGTTTGCTCGTTCATTTGATCCTGAAAAATTTGATGGGCCACCATACTTCCCTCCTCTCTATCACTGGTTGTGCGCAAAAGTTTTATTTTTTCGCCAACCTGATTAGAAGTCCATACCTCCTTAAATATCTGCGACTTATTATGATGGATAACAGTGTTAGCCGCCTTTACAATATTCTGGGTTGAACGATAATTTTGCTCCAGTTTTATTGTTTTTAAATCGGGATAATCTTTTTTAAAATTCAATATATTTTCAATATTGGCTCCTCTGAAAGAGTATATACTTTGAGCGTCATCACCTACAACACAAACATTTTCGTTATTTGCAGCCAGCTTTTTTACAATTAAATACTGAGAGAAATTGGTATCTTGATACTCATCAACTAATATGTACTGAAATTTCTGTTGGTATTTATAAAGCACTTCAGGGAAATCTCTGAAGAGGACATTTATTTTATAAAGTAAATCGTCGAAGTCCATAGCGGAGGACTGAAAGAGTTTTTTTTGATATAAATCGTATAAACGAGCAATCTCAGGTCTGCCAGTACTTCTATCTTGCTCCATTAATTCAGTATTTTGAGCATAAGCTTGCACGGAGATTAAATTATTTTTTGCGGAGGATATTCTACTCAATACAAAAGAATCTTGATACACTTTAGGATCTAAGCCTTGTCCTTTTACTATAGATTTCATCAAGCTTTTGCTATCATCGGTATCATAAATAGTGAAATTAGAAGGAAAACCTAAATAACCAGATTCAATGCGAAGGATACGAGCAAAAACAGAGTGAAAAGTCCCCATCCATAAAGAATAAGATAGGCCACTGCTTACTAGTTTGCTAATCCTTTCTTTCATTTCACGAGCCGCTTTATTGGTAAAAGTAAGCGCCAAAATTTGAAAAGGGTCTATTCCTTTTTTTATCAAATAGGCAATTCTATAAGTAAGAACTCTAGTTTTACCCGAGCCGGCACCTGCCACAACCATCACAGGGCCTTCAGTTTTTAATACTGCTTCCTGCTGCTTATCATTTAATCCTTGTAATAACTCTTCCAATATCTACTTTTTTATTTGTTCAAATTTTAGATGCTCACTCAAAGCATTAGCTGTAAAGGTATTAGTTTTTATCAAATCTTTGGGAGTACCTTCAAAAATTAACTCTCCTCCTAAATCGCCACCTTCCGGACCTAAATCAATAATCCAATCTGCATTTTTTATCATATCCATATTATGTTCTATCACAATTAAAGAATGACCTTGATCAATAAGGGCATAAAAAGCTTTCAGTAAATTATCAATATCGTGAAAATGCAAACCGGTAGTAGGTTCGTCAAAGATAAAAAGAATGGGTTCAATATTTTGCCCTTTGGACAAATAAAAAGCCAATTTTATTCTTTGAGCTTCGCCACCACTTAAGGTACTGCTGGACTGCCCTAATTTTAAATATCCCAAACCAACATCTTGCAAAGGCTGTAATTTGTGAACCACTCTTTTCATAGCACTATAATCGCTTTGATGCTCAGTAAAAAAAGCAATTGCTTGATTAATGGTCATATCTAAAAGCTCATAAATATTTTTACCGGCCACTGCTACATCCAATACTTCTTCTTTAAACCTTTGGCCTTTACAATCCTCGCATAACAGACTAATGTCTGCCATAAACTGCATTTCAATTTTTACTGTTCCTTCTCCTTCGCAGGTTTCGCATCGTCCACCAGGAATGTTAAAAGAAAAATAACCTGGTTTATAGCCTCTTATAGTAGCCAGTTTCTGTTGAGAATACATTTGTCTAATATCATCCCAAGCTTTCACATATGTTGCAGGATTACTTCTAGATGATCGGCCAATAGGGTTCTGATCGATTAACTCAACATCGCTTAATCTGTTTATTTCTCCCTTTAGTTGGCCAAAATTACCAGTTTTTTTTGCGTATCCGCCAAAATGTTTTTTTAAAGCCGGGTAAAGAATATTCTTAACAAGACTAGTTTTCCCCGAGCCACTTACTCCTGTTACAACTGTATAGTTATTTAACGGGAATCGAACAGAAATACTTTTCAAATTATGCTGAACTGCATTGGTTACTTCAATATAATCGCGCCATTTTCGTTTGTATTCCAAAGAAGCTACTTTCATTTTCTTTTGAAGATACAAAGCTGTAAGCCCCTCCTTTTCCTTCAATAATTCCTCCACAGTACCTGCAAATACCATTTCTCCACCTTGGTAACCAGCTAAAGGACCCAAATCTATAACATAATCAGCCGTTCTTATCATCTCCTCATCATGCTCAACCACCACAACGGTATTACCCAAATCACGGAGATCTTTTAAAACTTTAATCAACCTTTCTGTATCTCTGCTATGAAGTCCTATGGAAGGTTCATCAAGGATATAGATAGACCCCACTAAATTGCTTCCCAAAGAAGTTGCCAAATTTATTCTTTGCGATTCTCCACCAGATAAAGTATTTGACAAACGATTTAAAGTTAAGTAACCTAAACCCACATCCAATAAAAATTTAAGTCTGCGTTTTATTTCAATAAATATGCGAGAGCTTAGTTTTTGATCATGCTCATTGAGCTCAAGATTTGTAAAAAACAGGTTTAAATCATTAAGTTGTAATTTTACAAGGTCGGTAATGCTTTTCCCGTGTACTTTCACATAAGAAGCGTCTTTTCTAAGACGTGTTCCATGACACTCTGTACAAAGTGTTTTTCCTCGATACCGTGATAGCATCACTCTATATTGGATTTTATAAGCTTGTTCTTCTACTTCCTTAAAAAAATCGTTTAATCCGGAAAAATATTCATTACCTGTCCATAATACTTCTTTTTCTTTTATGGAAAGCTCAGAAACAGGTTTATGAACAGGAAAATTAAACTGATGAGCATTGACAAGTAGCTGATCCTTCCACTCACCCATTTTTTCGCCTCTCCAGCACGCTATTGCACTTTCGTAAACAGACAATGATTTATCCGGAATCACCAAATCTGGGTCGATACCAATAATAGTTCCAAAGCCATCACATCGTTTGCAGGCCCCAAAAGGATTATTGAAAGTAAATAAGTTTACTGAAGGCTCTTCAAAAGTGATTCCATCCAATTCAAATTTATTGGAGAACTCATGCAATATTTCTTCTTTTTCTGACATATCATGGATTAAGCAAATTCCTTTCCCTTCAAAAAAAGCAGTTTGAACGGAATCGGCTAATCTGTTCATAAATTCGCTGTCATTTTTTACTGAAAGCCTATCTATTACAACCTGAACATGCGATTTTTTTGAATTTACTCCTTCCTCTAGAATGGCATTAATATCTTCCATTTTACCGTTGATATGCACTCGAACATACCCTTGTTGTAAAAGAACTTTCAACTGATTATTTAATGTTCGGTTTTTTGGAATTTCAATAGGAGCTGATACCATAAATTTATGTCCTAGTTCCCATTTACTCACAAAATTAACTACATCTTTTACTGAATGTCTTTTCACTAAGTTTCCGCTATGAGGAGAGTAAGTTTTCCCAATACGAGCAAATAATAGTTTTAAATACTCATATATTTCTGTTGTGGTTCCAACAGTTGATCTGGGATTTCTGGTAATTACTTTTTGTTCAATTGCAATAGCAGGTGAAATACCTTTTATATACTCTACATCAGGCTTATCCATTCTTCCTAAAAACTGACGAGCATAAGAACTCAAGCTCTCAACATAACGTCTTTGCCCTTCTGCATAAAGAGTGTCAAATGCCAAAGATGATTTACCCGAACCACTCAAACCGGTTACTACAACAAGTTTATTTCTTGGAATGGCCACATCCACATTTTTCAAATTATGAATATGTGCGTCTTTTATCAGTATGAACTCTTTAGGGTTCAGTTTCTCTAAATCTATACTTTGCATTAAAACAGATTAATTCCTAAGTTATTTTTATATAATTATTTGTGCTGTATTTTATATGCTGTCATTTTACAAAAAAACAATCCTATAATAAATCAAACAAGCAGTATTGTAAATATTTTTGATTAATAAACATGGCATTGTAAAAACAATTTCAATTTCAAAAGATCACCCTCTTTTATAGTCATACACTCAAATAATCGTGCAAAATTATCATTTAAATTTGCATGCTAAACTATTTTTGCGTTAATTTGCTTTAACAAAATCAAGTTTTATTAACAATACCCAAAATCTAGGAGGACCAATATAGAATAAATCTCTACTCTTTTTATACCAAAACAATTCAAAAAAAGGAGGTTATTATGAACCCTATCACTCCAAGTGATCAAGAGCTCATTAGAGATTATCTGAATGGCCGCGAGTCCTCGCTTGAGCACATTATTTTCAGATATAAAGATAAGCTATATGCTTATATTTTTACTATGGTTAAATGCCATCAAACTACTGATGATATTTTTCAAGATACCTTTATTAAGGTAATCAACACATTAAAATCGGGGAATTATAATGAGGAAGGAAAGTTTATACATTGGGTAACTCGCATAGCTCATAATTTAATTATTGATCATTTTAGAAAGAACAAAAGAATGCCAATTCAAAATGTTCAAAACGATCAAGATCCTTTCGAAAAAATTAATATGCAAACCGCTTCTATTGAAGACAGTATTATTGAAAAACAAATTCATCAGGATATTAGAATGCTGGTTGAGGAGCTTCCGGAAGATCAGAAAGAAGTTTTAAAAATGCGCCATTTTAAAGGAATGAGCTTTAAAGATATTGCTGAACAAACAGATGTATCAATCAATACTGCATTAGGTCGTATGCGGTATGCCATCATTAATTTGAGAAAATATGCATCAGAAAGAAATTTAATTCTATCTAAATAATAGATAAAACTATAAGGACATTAATTGGCTTTGTGCTTTGATTAATAAAAAGCAAAATATTGTTTTACCCAGAAAAAAACCATTCATACAATATTCATAAAATTTCGGCGTTTCAAGAGAAATAAATGATAACTAAAACCGATTTATGAATCAATTTTACAATTTAGAAGAAAAATCCATATCCCAAATAGCACAACAAAGTTTAGAGCAAAGGTCTCAACCATCGGATATGGTCATCAGTAACATTTTAAACTACTCAAGAGCACTTCAAATTATCAAGAGTAAGGATGTAAAACAACACAAAGTGGAAAACTTCCATTTAATTTTGAATTAGTATAAGCCGGACAAAATCCGGCTTTTTTTTATTACTTTCGCTCCATTAAAATGAAAGCATGAAAAAAATTATTACCATTATTGGAGCACGCCCACAAATTATAAAAGCAGCCGCTTTAAGTAGAGCTATTAAAAACCATTTTAGCCAGAATTTGCAAGAAATAATTGTGCATACCGGGCAGCATTATGATACTAATATGTCGGAGGTTTTTTTTACTGAACTTAATATTCCTAAACCCAATTATAATCTTAACGTAGGCTCAGGAAAACATGGAGAACAAACTGCCAAAATGATTACCGGTATTGAGGAGATTTTGTTAGAAGAAAAACCCAATGCTTTGGTGGTTTATGGAGATACTAATTCTACACTAGCTGCTGCTATTGCAGCTAGTAAAATTCATATTCCTATAGTTCATATTGAAGCAGGATTGCGGTCTTTTAATAAAAGCATGCCGGAAGAAATAAACCGTATTATGTGTGATCATTCTTCCACCCTCCTTTTTTCGCCAACTGCCACTGGCTTTAAAAATTTATTAAACGAAGGCTTTACCGATTTTACAAATGGACCTTATTCTGCTGACCGACCAAAAATATACCATTGTGGTGATGTAATGTATGATAATAGCCTTTATTTTAGCTCACTAGCACAAAGCAAGTCAACTATTCTTAAAAAGTATAAAATAAATGCAGGGGAATTTATATTAGGTACTATTCACAGAGATCATAATACAGATAATGCGGAAAGATTAAGCTCTATTTTTGAAGCCATCATTGAAATTGCTAATCATGATAAAGTCATTTTGCCGCTGCATCCCAGAACAAAAAAGAAAATGATTGAAGTGCTGAGCCTCAACTTGAATAAACAAATAGATGCTTGTTCAAATTTATTAATTATTCCTCCGGTATCTTTCTTGGATATGGTATTACTTGAGGA
>Ga0256826_1003054_pt1 | contig 10064 bp, 16 predicted proteins | sample CV79metaG_FD_185975 | JGI IMG/M metagenome (GOLD analysis project Ga0256826, IMG submission 185975) | Hydrothermal vent microbial communities from East Pacific Rise, Pacific Ocean - CV79 | ecosystem: Environmental > Aquatic > Marine > Hydrothermal vents | place: Pacific Ocean: East Pacific Rise... | reverse complement strand
GTTCAAGTCCCTCTCTTGACACCATTTCTTTAAGAGAAACTTTCTAATGTTCCGGATTAGCTCAGCGGTAGAGTAGGTGACTGTTAATCACTTGGTCGCTGGTTCGAATCCAGCATCCGGAGCCACAACTTCAACAAACCCCTATATTACTAACCAAACTAAGCACTATCAAAATACTTGGCAACCTATTGGCAACCATTATCCTTTTTTTGATAATTTTCCTATTCTTAAACTTCTAAGAAATGGTATACTTCTTTGCCAAATAAAAGAGGATGATTCTATTAATGTTTGAACACACTAAAGAAAAAATGGATACTAGTGCAACACTAGTTTATTATGAAGATTATATAGATATCTTAATAAGATGGGCAAATCAACACGATGTAGATGATTTTCCAAGAGATAGAGATACATTAAAAACAATCAAAGAATTAGTTATATCTGATTTAAGCCTATACACTATACCTATAGAATTATTTTATCTTACACAACTTGAAAAGTTGAGATTTTTCAACACTAAAATTGAGGCTATTCCAAAAGAGATAAACTTGCTTGTCAATTTAAAAAGCTTTAGTATTTATTATAATGAAAATATTTTAAAACTACCAAGTACACTTGGAGAATTGTCAAAACTAGAAGAACTTATTATATATAAATCTTCCTTAGATAATTTACCTAAAGAGATTGGTAAATTATCTAATCTTATAGTATTTGAACTAAGTTACGAATTGTCAATAAAGTCTTTACCTACAGAATTTGGAAACTTGAAAAATTTGCAAGAATTAACAATTGTAAGAACAAATATTGAGACATTTCCCAAAGAATTTAAGAACTTAAAAAAACTAACTTATGTATATTTTGAAAATAATCAGATAAGAGAGTTTCCATCTTTCTTAACTGACAATAAATCATTAATAAAGCTAGTTTTGTCAGAAGATAAAATATCAAGTATTCCAAAGGATATCAAACATCTAAAATATTTGAAAATGTTGCACTTACATGGTAATCTAGAGACACTTCCAAATGAAATATGTCACTTAGAAGATTTAATGAGTTTTAACATATGGCAGTTTAACCCTCTTAAATCTCTTCCTAAAGATATGAAAAAGTTAATCTCCCGTGGTGATTTGATGAAAGGAAGTATTGTAATAGAATACGACTCTTCTTCTGTTCAGCAGCAAAACGACTTACTCAAAGGCTTTTCAGTAACACTTAGTACTACCTCAAATAATTAACTACATAAAAATTAATGACACTCCCGAACAATGTCTCAATAGCTCGTTTGAGTGCTCTAGTTTCAGCCCTTGAGTTCATAAAGTGCATACCACCATTACCTCGAAGTTCAGTAAACTCACATATACCCATAGAGTCAGCAGACCTAGTTATAGTTCCATTCTCAACTGTTAGTGTTCCAACTACTTGTGCATACTCTTTATTTAGTTCTCTATCTTTGAGTACCCAACTATAAGATATAGGTAAGGAGGTAAGTATTTTCAGTAGTCCATCTCGCTTAGCTTCCCATGTGCCATTTATCATTACGAAGTCTTTTTGGCTTAGTAGCTTCAGTGCCTTTATTTTTGTCTGTTGTAGTTGTGAGAAGTCCTCCCTATTTGCAGATACAAGGATTTCCCCTGTATCTGGATTGACTTCAAGTACTTCTGCTCCTCTACCTATTGTTGTAGTTTGCATAGTCGCTCCTTATCTACTCCAAATAGCTCTAGTTCTAAATCTTCAATATGGTTCTTCATAAGTGTTAAATCTACTAAAGATATTTGAACTATGTCTATTCTTCTCCTGTTCCATATATTGATAACTCTAAAGAGGTCGAATAGTGAATCCTCTGCATAAATTCTAGTTTTCATTATGCTACCTCCTGTAGAGTGTTCTTTCTCTTATTAACTCTTAGTTTTGCAGGAGTAGATGTATCTATAGTTGTAACAGAGTAGCACCCTTGTATAAGTTCTCTTCTATGTCTAAACTGATGAGCTTCCATAACAGCATCTTCATCTACAACCTTCATATAGTAACCAGCTCTAATGAGTTCATCCTCATCTAAAATCTCTAGTTTATCCACTGCTTTACTAGTGGCTTTAGTCACTGTAATAGAACTAATACCTGCACCTTCAAGCTTATCTATTCCATATCCAGAAAATACTTCTGCACCTATAGTAAGAACTATCGTTTTAGCAGACTTAAGACTTTTCTTTATCTGTTGTAACTCTTTTATCTCCTCATCTATAGATGCTACTTTTATGTCAATACTAGCTATGCTAAAGCCAATATAATCTGCCTTACGAGTAAAGTCCTTATCAGACTCTAATATCGCTTTAAACTCATCTCTAAGCCAATCTATATTTTCACTTTTTACCTCTTGAACTACTTGTTCAAATCTGTATCTTGTAGTTTTCATATTATGCTCCTAATGGTTGGTAGTCAGTATTGTTTAAAGGTCTGTGAGTTATAATGCGATTGCTTACGAAGTGTGGCTTAGTTGAAAAGTCATGCTCCATCTCATCTAATTCACTTTCACTTGGTTCTTGAATATTGTCTCTTATCCACTCTTGGTAGCTTAGCTCTAATTCAAACTCATTCTCTTGTTCTTGCAAATAATGCTCTAATAATTTACTCATAACTAATATCTCCTCTTTAGTACTGGATAGACTTCTATGTCGTTGTATGATGGGTATAGTCCTAGTTCACGATTTACACTCGTTAGTGTCTCATGTATACAACAGTGACTACCATTGATGTATAAACTATAACCTGTAACAGCCATTCCTCTTCTCTGGTCTTTAGTGTAGTTGATAAACTTAATAGCCATTATGCTATCCTCCCTAATACTGCATGTTCAAACTCTGTATAGTCATAAGATAAGTCTCTCCCTATAGCTGAGAAGTCAATATAATTTTGCAAGCTGTTAGGTATTATTCCAAACAATCCCTCTTCTACCATGTCATAAGCCAAGAGTTCATAGACATCTGTAAAACTAGTATCTGAGCTATAGTCATAGATATCAACATCATAAGAGTCTAAACCTTTCTCTATTACATCTCTTTGAGAGTATCCCTCATGTACGAGTAGCTTTAACTTTAGATAATCATCATCTGTTAGCTCTTGTATGACTTCGGCTAACTTATTGAGTCTGCTTATGTTGTCATATTCTCCTATCTCTAGTTCACTCTCATAGTCTGTGATGAAGACTTCCTCATGATCCTCTGAGTCACACTCAAACTCTCCTTGTGTTAGTATCCCTGAGATTGCTTGTGATAGTTCAAACTCTGATAGTGGTAAAGTAATCCACTTCCCGACTAAGAATCCCTCGTTGTATGCCTGTAGGTCTGTAATGTATATATTCATCTTATGCCTCCTTACACTTTAATAATTGCCATAATAAATTAGCTTTATCTATATCTGAGAACTCATTGATAGCTCTGCTTACTTGGCTGTAGGTATTAATCTCTAGGTCTAGTTCATACTTTTCAACATACTCTCGTATGTCATCATTATCTACTGCATCTAGTATAGTCTCAACACCTTCTTCCGTTATGCATTCTTGGATTACACGATCAACTGATATGTCTCCTTCCTCTAGTGCTTGTGTTAGGATATCGTTTGGTTCTACGAAGACCTCGACTTGTCTTAGTTCTACTAGCATGGGTATGCTCCTTAAATAAGTTTTATTGGAAATGAGTACTAATAAGTTGAAAAATACTTTTACACTACATAATATTTATATAAAAATATTCATCCTCATCCTCATCCTAATTAAGTTGAACGGGCTAAAGTAAGAAAGCTATCAACTTAGGAGCTGTTACTTTACTCACTGTGTTTTTTGTGTAAAAAAAGGATTGTTATATAGAAACAGGGAGGGGGGGGTATGGTTTTTTAGTTTGGTGTGAATGGTGTGATAATGAAGCTACTCACAAAAAAATATATTTTACAGGATTGAAGAGTTGAAAATATATATAGTTGAAGTTCGCTTGAAGTTATTTAAAGTTGAAGTTATTGAAGATCTAGAAAGTCTGTTATATCACATTCTAGGATATATGCTATTTGCTAAAGATGTTCTAAGTTGAAGTGTTGCATCTTGAGGTAAATATATGCTATTATACCTTACAATAAGGACTATTACATGAAACTAAAAGTTACATTTGTTATATTAATAAGTTTACTCTTCTCTGGTTGTACACTAAAAAAGATGGATGTAACTTATAACACTCATAGAATGCCAAGTGGTATTAGTGGTAAACTTGTGTGTGAAGGGATAGAAGATCAAATTATCCGTGAAGAGTATGGCCAAGTTAGGATGACTTATCCTATCTCTGATATCGATAGAGATAATGGATATTTTAAAATTAAAAAGTGTTCAATGATTTATAGTAATGGAAGTAGTACTAAATCATTCCCTGATAGAGTTAATATTCCATATATACGACCACTTGATTTAAACCCCTATGAGATGAAGCACTTTGATGCTTCATACTTCAGGTATGCTGAAATAAAATATGATACTTATCCCCAAAGTGCAGATATTTTTTGTGATGGTGAGTATAAGGGGAAATCACCAACAAAAGTCATACAATATAAAGCTACTCTTAAAAAAAATAGTTTTTATAATGTAAAACTTAAAAAATGTAAGGCTGTTTGGTCTAGTGGGTATACTTTAGAATATCCAGAGTCTATAGAATCTGATAAATATATATTTTCATCGGGGACTTATTTCTTAAAGCAAACATTATTTTTGAAAAGACCTACCGGCGATGGTTATACAATTGATGTTCAAACTGATATGTATGCGAAAAATGCGGAACAACAATCTAAGAATAGCATGACACAAAATGCTCAATTATTAAGACTTCAATCAAATCAAAATACGATGATGAATCATCAGAATGCTGATAGTGCGAGAGACATCTTGGAAAAACAAAAAAAACAGATGAGAAGTTTTGGTATTAAAACTTATTAACTTAAAAAGAAGTTATACGAGGAACTAAAGAATGAATAAAAAAGCTTTATTAATATTAATGTTCTCAGTCTTAGCATTCGCAGATCTGCAGATGGCTCCAGATGGAACTTTCGTAGACGGAACACCACAGATTGCGCCAGATGGTTCATTTGTTGGCTCAGGTAAAATTTACATGGCACCAGATGGTTCATTCACAGCCGGTCAGCCTCAAATAGCTCCAAACGGATCATTCGTTGGAGGAAACCCTCAAATAGCACCAGATGGAACATATACTGGTGGAAATCCTCAGCTAGCTCCGGATGGTAGTTATGTTGGGCAGTAAATATTCTTTACTAACATTAAGGAAGGTATAAATGGCATATTGCCCAAAATGTGGAAATGAACTCAATACTAAAGATTCATTTTGTGGTGGTTGTGGTACAAAAGTTGATGCAAATATTTCTCAAGATAGTACACTTAAAGCTGATATAAAAGTTGAAATGACTAATGCTACAACTGAAAAAGTATTTGCAAAAGTTGGAGAGACAATTGATGATAGTAAAAAAACAATTCAGAGTAGTTTTAGTTTCCTAAAAAGAATATTCATACCAGTTATTATTGCCCTTAGTCTCGGTTACATAGTCTCATATTTTTTTGCATACAAAATGTACGAAAGAGATATGAGAGCCCAGGCTAAAGAGGGTAAAAGGTTTGAGTTGGAAATGAAAGCATATAAACAGCAGATTTTTGTTGGTGAATCATTAGAAAAATGGCATTGTGTTAGAGATAATATTGGTATAAATTGGGACGAGATTGATTATGAATGTTCCTTAAACCATCGAGAATCAAAGCTGTATAAAAAAAACTATAATGACTCTGTGTACTTGACATGGGGAACTAGTCCATCAAAACCATCTTTTTTAGGGTTAAACTAACATTGAGAGGGGGTATATGACAATACTTCCCTCTCCCGTATCAGTCTTTAGATATCTTCACTTTAAATCCTGTTGATTCAAGAACAGTTGTTTCAAGCTCTTCTGTAGAAATATTAGACTGGTATGAGTAAACTGCATCATGGACTTGATGACAAAATATAGGTTCATCAAATAGCCTCATCATAGATTCACGGATTTCTCTTTCAAATTGAGTCCAAATGAAGAAAAATATACTACTTTCTTTTTTACCATCCACAACATATTCATAATCATTGTTTTTTGTATTCCAAATCTTAGTCCATTTATACTTTGCATGCCCATAAGCTATCGAATAGACCTCTTCATCCACACCATGAAGAATCTCTTTTCTTAGAACTAAACTCTCTGCAAAATATGCATTGAGTGTAGGATATCTATTGTATCTTTTTGGTCGTTTATCTAAGTTGTCAGCCTTGCTAAGCTCTTTTTTGACCCAATCTATATCTTCACCTGTTTCAATCATAATTTTAGTTCTAAAGGCTATCTTATCAACTGATAGTTCTTGATGTAAAGGATAGATGTTAGGATTGTCCGTTAACTGTAAACATATGGTCTGTAGTGCTGAACCTATGTCATAGTTAGTGAACCCTAGTAACTGCCTCGTAGTACTACTTATACTTGTAAATAGACTATACACCCTACTATTTTGTCGGTCTTTTAGCTCTTGTCGTATAATAAAACTATTACCACTGTATCCTATACACCTAGAGAGTATTAGCATTGTATCTCTAAGTCTCATGCTCTTGAGTTGAACTACTGTTACCGTAAAGTCTAATGGTTCAGGCTCTATATTATTGTTTTGAAAGCTTATTACATCTAAGAACTCAAATACTTTTATAAATAATTCCTCTGCTATTACAGTAGTTGTATACTCCATAGAATTAACACCTACTTGATAACTAGATGTTGTGAATAGTTGACTCTTGAGTTGAAGAGTATCTACTTCGTTTAGCCATCTGATATGCTTGTTCTTAGCTTTTATCGTACCCTTACCAGTTACAGCTTTTAGATATGACTCAAATACATGTTCCCCATACCTTAGTTGTTTATGTGAAGTAAATGTACTATAGATAAGATTCATGTCTTTGAGTGCCATCATTGTAAGGATATGAAGTACTTTCCTAAAGTTCATACTTATAGATGTAATATCCAAATCAGCTACAGTATCCTCATTATATACTTGGTACCCTAAACCAAGTAAAAGCCTTTCAAGGGTTGTATATGCTGTTCTTATCGGAAGCTCAATGGATAAGTCTTTGTATGTATAGGTTCTACCTACTAAACTAAATTCTTCACCATTAACTGAGTATGAATTACAATCTTTGTGAACTAGACTACCTTTTCTACTTATAAGAACTACAGGGAAGACCCCATATTGTGACCCTTCTTCTTGGGAACATATAGTACTACTGCCTATATGTAACCGAGAAAGAGGTTCATTTATTAGTAAGTCACTCATTGAATATTATCCGATAGGTGTAGTACTATATCTAACATTTCAATTTCTAGCTTATTTCTCTTTACTGTCGATGAAGATACTCCTGCCGTTTTGGCAAGAGTAGTATCTGTATAGTAGATATTCCCATCATGATGTAGGAGCTGTATAGATTGTGCAAGTTTATGTATAGTCTCTTCCTTCATACTACACTCTTATCAGAGTGCTCAAGAATATATGTTGATAAAATACAGACCATCTCATGTTTAACTGGTAACTTGTTTTTTGCAAGTAGCAATATGGCTTTTTTATATGCCCTCAGTCCATCAAGCATAGGACTTTGTACATCATTTTTAGCTACAATATCAGCAGATTCTGTGGAAATAGTTTCTGGTGATGTAGTAGGTGTTGAACTATTGGTAGTAGTTCTTGGTTCACCTACTATTGTTTGTATAGCTTCTTTTCTATTGGTTCTATCTCTGCGAGACACACCTTCATAAAGCTTTCCATCTCTTCTTGATGTTCTAAAATTTAGACCAAGTTCTTGTTTTCTGGAGCGAGTTACAATAGCACCTTCGGTTCTGTTGGGAAGAGCTTTGCACAGTGACTGAATGGATACCCCATCAACTAATAATTTTATTAAAGTTTCATGCTCTTCAGCAGTCCAAGAAGCCATTATGCAACCTTGATTGTATCAGCGATATATTCCGCTACAGATACTAATGGGAAAATAACTCTAGAGTTTTTTGCTGTACCAAGCTTTTTATAGCTTGGTAGATCCATACCCTCAGCCATACGTTTAGAGACAGTTGATAGTCCCAGTCCTAATTCTTGAGCTAGTTCTGCTTTTGACAGCCCTAGTTTCCTGTATTTCTCTTGAAGAGAATCATAAATTGTTTGAGTCGATGAGTTATATGTTAACATCGTTACTCCTTTATCTAAACCAGAGATTAATATTTAGCTTTTTATAGCTATTTCTGATTGATAAGAGAAGTATATACATAGAGTATGTGTTGAGAAGGGGAATGGGTGTAGATATTGGATACTTTAGCTTTTAGTAGACATCAAGTTAATTATTGTTTGATATATTATTTTATTGTAGCAGTCTGAATCATCATATATTGTGATTCCATCTTGCTCAGTAACAAAGTCAAATTCGCTAAATTCTCTCATATATTTATCAAGTTCTTGTTTTTCACCTTCTGTAGTTGGCAGCAGTAGCCTTCCTGCAATATGTCTCTCTGAATATAGAGACTCTTTAGATAGGTGCAAAAAATCATGATGATATGAAAAATTATGTTGTTTACCTGTTGTTCGATCCTTGCAAAACAATTTCTGATATAACATTACAGCACCTTTATATTTATATCCTAGAATGGAATGTATCATCATAATGTGTATTTTGCTTGAACCGTATACCAGATAAGTGAAGAACCATCCAATACTATTTAGTGTATCGGCTTCAAATTCAATATTCGACTCATTATCCCTCTCGGATAAGTCATTGTATATATCTGTGAACAACATTTCTTTTACATAAGTGATAAGCACTTCTTTTTTATTCCTAGATTTTGACCCTATGAGGTATTTACGTTTCTCTTTCCATAAATATGTATCCATATATCTATTAAAATTAGTATATAAATGTAATAGTTTTGTAATAATTAAATAGCCTTTACTTTCTGAGTACTGATTCACTTCTGCATCTTTCATTGCAGATAATATAGACTCGAAGTAATTATATTTTGTATCTTGAAATTCATCGTTATTGCTATACATTTTATCATGCATTTTTATTAATGCTTTATCTCCATCATCCGTTAGATTAACAGTATGTAAAAAGGCACTTATAGCAGTCCCTAGACTTTTATGTTTTATGATTATTGGTACATGTAAATCAGTATATGATTCTAGAACTTGATTAGTTTGATAAACTAATTCTCTAAAATTGCTAAAAGGAATATTATTTAACCTAAGTAGTTGACGACACGATAGCGACTGGTATGGTTGAATAACACAAGAATTTGTAATACTGTATTCTCTTAACGAATACACAAAACTAGAATAAATATCTCTAAAATGAAAATTACCTATAATTACATCAGCTAGATTTGCAACTTTTATGAAGTATATAGACACAACATTATTTAAAGTATCTGAACCTGTATGTAGTTTTGCAGATAGCTGATTCATGACCATAACTCCATAACAGCATCTATACCAGCATCAGGTGATAAGTGTGCATATCTGGAAGTAGTTTCTAGTTCTGCATGATTGAGTAGCTTTTGAACTATGATAAGAGGTGTTCCTTTCATAACTAAGTGAGAAGCAAATGTATGTCGTAGTGTATGTACTACAACTCTATTAACTCTATCATCAGTCTTTAAGTCGGTATTGAACAGTTTATTCAGTACTCGTTGAAGTCTCTTCTGTAGAGATGTTTTGGTAAGTGTGAAGAGCAGGTTGTTTGGCTTTAAGTTTTTTACTCTTGCTGTTACAAGTGCATGTACCTCTTTATCAAGATATGCGGTGTATCTACCATCACCATCTTTTTCATCTATCATAGTGATTTTATTTTCCGATATATCTTTTGCTTTGATACTCATAATAGCACCAAGTCTAGCACCCGTAGAAAGAGCAAGTGAAACATATAACTTTATATCAGGGTCTAACTCCTTTATAGCTACTTTGAGTTGGAGTATCTCTTCTT
>Ga0256826_1003053_pt1 | contig 10068 bp, 8 predicted proteins | sample CV79metaG_FD_185975 | JGI IMG/M metagenome (GOLD analysis project Ga0256826, IMG submission 185975) | Hydrothermal vent microbial communities from East Pacific Rise, Pacific Ocean - CV79 | ecosystem: Environmental > Aquatic > Marine > Hydrothermal vents | place: Pacific Ocean: East Pacific Rise... | reverse complement strand
TTCTTTTTTGTTCTCTTAACAAAAGGTCATTACTAGCAATAACACCAGCAGATAAAATCACATAATCTGCCTCTTTAACACCCTTGTTGGTCTTTACTCCTCTGACTTTTCCAGCATCATTAAATAATATCTGTTCAACTCTCTCTTCCATACAAAGATTAAACTCTTTTTTCTCTATTAGAGATAGAACTGATGTTCTAAAATATTTTCTAACTGTATTTTGAAGAGAACCACATGCCTCTTTTTCTGTATGACTCATATCATCAGTTGGAATATTTTTTGAATTTAGAGTCTCTATAAATAGATTATCTATCTCATTTTGATGAGCATTATTCAGAGTTATTTTGTTTTTCTCTTTTAGGTCAAAAGAGTAAAGTTCATCATTACTTTTAATCAGTTCATCATAGGTAAAACCAAACTTTTTAAGCACAGATTCCCACTTTGATTTAAAACCAAAAACATGAACACAACCGTTCATAATAGAAGCCCCACCCCATAAATTTGACTCAAAAAATGGAATTTTACGACCATTAGATAGAGTAAAACTTCTCTTGGTAATCTCTTTCATCTCTTTTCTTCTAAATACAAAACCTATCATCAGAGGTATCTTATATATCAAAGGATATTTTCTGTATACACTCTTTTCAACTACAGTGACATCAAAATATTTTTGAATACGATTTGCAATTGTCACTCCTGCTGTTCCACCACCAATTATTATAACTTTTTTCTTATTTTTTTGCATATATACCCATTTAATTAAAAAAATTTCCATACTCATGATTGGCTTTTTCATAATCACTTAATCTTCCTATATCAAGCCAATACTCTTTGATAATATATGAATCGCACATTTTATCATTTTTTAGCAAAACTTCAAATAAAGATGGCATATCAAAAAATTGATTTTCGGGTATATCATTTAATACTTCAGGATTGATTAAATAGATACCACCATTGATAAAATAGCTATATTTTGGCTTCTCCTCTATAGAGATAATATTTTTATCTTTATCAAGATTTACAACCCCATAAGGTATATCATATTCATATTTTCTTAAACACATTGTTACAATAGAACTATTAGAAACATGATGATCTAAAAGATGTTCAAAGTTAACTTTAGTTAACAAATCCCCATTCATTACAAAAAAAGGCTCAGTAGGTTTTGATGATAAAAGGCTCAACGCACCAGCTGTTCCCATTCTCTCTTTTTCATAGATATACTCTATCTTAATACCAAAATCACTACCATCTCCAAAATGCTCCTCTATCACATGAGACTTATAGTTTACACACATTACAATATCTGTAAAACCATACTTTTTAAAGTTAAGAACTATTGTCTCCAGTATCGGTTTATCTCCTACCTTTAACATCGGCTTTGGTATATTCTCTGTCAAAGGTCTAAGCCTAGTTCCCAAACCACCGACCATAAGCACTACTCTATTGCTCTTTACAACTACTTTAATAAGGTCATCAATCTCCTCTACACCAATAACTTTATCTTCACTATTTAAAATCGGGATTTGCTGTATCTTTTTAGATAAGACTTTCTCTATTATATCTTGTTTTGAGTCATTCTCATAACATACAATTGGTCTTCTATTGTATATATTCTCTATAGAGTCGGAGAGAGACAATCCATCAAGAAGACCATCTCTTATATCTCCATCTGTAATTACACCCAATAGCTTTTTCTCTTTCAAAACAAGAGCTATTTTTATAGCTCCATTTTTGATTACTATTAGCGTTTCTCGTATTGTAGAGCTTGGATTTACTTTCAAATTATCTATTTTTTTCATATTTTAAACTCCAAATCAAAAAATTTTTTCTTTATATTTTCAAAATGGTATGATTTGATTACATCAACCACCTTTCTACTTGCTCCACCCTCCCCATAAGGATTTTTTATATCCAATAACTTTTTTTTAAAATCTTTGGAATATATTCTATTAAAACTATCTTTTATCGCTTCAAAACTCTCATCACAATCAATAACACTATCAGCCATAATACGACCCTTTTGTCTATCTCCAATATTGATTGTACCTATCTTAAAAGATGGTGCTTCTATCAAGCCACTAGAGCTATTACCTACCATCGCATCTACATACTGTAAAGCACTCAAATACCGAAGCTGTCCCAAAGAAACAAACCCTACAGATTTATCTCTATTTTCGGCCACATACTTATCTATCATTGAGTTAATCATTCTACCATCTGTATCACTATTTGCTTTTGTAAATATTATATGTGTCTCCTCTAGCTCATCTATAACATTAAGAAGAGTCAAAAACTGCTCTTTTGCTGTAGAATGCTCTAGTGTTACAGGATGAAAAGTGAGCAAAATATTTTTTTTATTCAATTTGAAATCTATTGATTTTTCAAACTCATCTCTACTCAATAGTTTAAGCTTTTTAATATTATCTATACCTAATCCACCTACATTAAATACTCTATTGGGATGCTCTCCAAGCTGAATAACTCTATTTTTATAGTGTTCTGTTGCTGTAAAATGGAGATAACTCATTTTTGAAATAGAATGTCGTATAGACTCATCAAAAGCCCCCTCGGTAGTCTCTCCACCATGAAGATGTGCTATCGGTATTCTTGCTATCATAGCAGAAGATACAGCAGAAAATATCTCGTATCTATCTCCTAAAACTATAAGTATATCTGGTTTTAACTCCCCATACGCCTCAGAAAAAGAGATTTGAGCCAAACCCATAGATTTAGAGATTCCAATTGAAGAATCAGAAGATAGAAGCATCTCTATCTTCTTGTTTATCTTAAACTCCTTTTCTATCTCTTTATAAGTTAGTCCAAACTCAGGACTTAGGTGCATACCTGTTACAATAATCTGTAACTCCAACTCGTCATCATCTTCTATCTCTCGCATAAGCCAATATAGCAGTCCATACTCTGCACGAGTGCCTGTAACTACACAAATTTTTTTCATATCAACTCATCTTCTACATAATCTTTTTGAGCAATAACACCAATAATTTCATCCCATCTCATAGGAGAGATACCACCACTTGGTCGCTTGACTGTTAAATTAACTTCATTTAAGATATCGCCTTTTACGATATTAGAACTTGCAACAATTGACTTTCTAGCTATCTCCATATTTGGTTTCTCACTAGGTGTCGGCTTTTTTACAGATGAACCTAAAGCTTTCTCTATATTTCTTATCCCTTTTACCATTTCATTTAGTTCATTTGGTTCAAGAGATGCTTTATGGTCGGGTCCTTCCATATTTTTATCAAGTGTAAAATGTTTCTCTATCACACTAGCACCCATAGCTACAGCACCAATAGACACTTCTATGCCCAAAGTATGATCACTATATCCATACTCTATATCAAAAGTATTTCCAATAGTTACCATTGCTCTTAAATTAGTATCTTCGATAGGAGTTGGATACATTGTATTGGCATGAAGCACAGTTATACACTCTTTTGAAGTTCCAGCCTCTATCAAAACATCCAAAGCATCCTCTATCTCTCCAATATCTGCCATACCTGTTGATAAAATAACTTCTTTTTGTAATCCACCAATTTTTCTAAGATATGGCAAATTGGTAATCTCTCCACTAGGTATTTTAAAAATCTCTAATCCTAAATTATCAAGTAAGTCTATACTATCATGGTCAAAAGGGGTAGAGAGAAACATAATATCTCTTTTATCACAATACTCTATTAACTCTCTATGTGTCTCTATATCTAGCTCTAGTTTTTGTAACATCTTATATTGTGTATCATCCCCATCTTGCATATTCTCTTTTTGATACTCTGCTTTTTTAGCATCTTTTGATACTAGATTTTTTGCTTTAAAGGTCTGAAACTTAACGGCATCTACTCCAGCTTCAATAGCCACATCAATAAGCTTTTTGGCAAGTTGGGTTGAACCATTATGGTTAACACCAGCTTCTGCAATTATAAATACTCTACTCTTTTTCATTTCTGTAAACTTCCTGCTTTTATAAAACCACTTATCTCTATCGCCTCTTTTGTTGTGCTATTACTCCCAATAAAACTATTCTCTTTGACAAGAACACCACCATTTATAATAGTCCCTGTACTAATATGACAACCACTCTGAACAATGACATCATGCTCAATTAAAGCTTTGGTATTAATAATACAGTTACTCCCAATACCTGCATTAGCATTTACCAGTGCTTGGTGCATCACAACTGTACCTTCTGCAATTTTGGCATATTTAGAGACATAGGCTAGAGAAGAAATAATAACAGGGAGAGTATAACCTATCTCTTTGAGTCTTTTAAATAGCTTTACTCTAACTACATTAGATTTAATCTGTCCAACGGTTACTAAAGCGTTTGAGTATTTTGGATATAGGTCAACCAAATCATTATCACACCCAATAATTTCATATCCAAAAATTTTAGAGCCGATTAACTCTTCTTTATCTATAATCCCAACAATCTCATATTTTGCCTCTTGCTCAATCACATCAATAACAGCTCTACAGTGACCACCACCACCAACCAAGAGTATTTTATCTCTCATTATACTCTTACACTACTCGATATATTTACAACTCTCTCTTCTAAATATTTAGAGTTCTCCAAGCTACCACATTGACTATCTTTAAACATCTCTAACTTATTCATAAGCTTCCAGATAGGTCTTGTCATTACCCCTTGAGTATTAGTATAGTCCAAAAATTTATCTCTCTGCTCTATATCCTCTACAATAACTGCTTGTAGCCAGTAGTTAGATTTTGAATCTTTTGGCTCATGAACAAAAGAGATTCCATCTATACTGGAAAAGAACTCTTGGTATTTCTCTGCTAAATCTCTCTTGTTCTCTAAAAAACTATCCAACTGTTCAAGCTGTGCAACCAACAAAGAGGCATTGAGGTTTGGCATACGATAATTATACCCTATTCTATTATGAACATACTCCCATTTATGAGATACTTTTGCTGTTGTGCTTAGGTATTTTGCCTCTTTTGCCAATGCCTCGTTATCGGTTACAATAACACCTCCACCACCTGATGTTATAACTTTGTTTCCATTAAAAGAGAATGCACCCAACTCTCCAAAAGTTCCAGTATGTTGACCTTTATAGTATGAACCCAAACTTTCTGCACTATCCTCTATCAAAGCTATACACCACTCATCACATATTACTTTAATCGCATCAATACGACAAGCATGACCAAAAGTGTGCATAGGAACACAAGCTTTAATAGTTTTATTTGTTGTCATATTAATACACTGATTATCAATAACTTTACAGTTTCTCTCTAAAAACTCTTGCAGAGCTTTAGGGCTTAAACCCATTGTATCTAAATCAACATCCACAAAAACAGATTTAGCACCAATATAACTGATGGCATTACAAGTTGCCACAAAAGTTAGAGGCTGTGTTATTACCTCATCCTCTTTGGTTACATCAGCCAAAATCAGAGATATATGTAGAGCAGATGTACCATTAACTGTAGCAATAGCATACTTAGAGCCTACTCTTTTAGCAAACTCCTCTTCAAAGATATCTACATATTTTCCAATACTAGATACAAATGTAGAGTCAATACAATCATTCAGATATTTTTTTTCGTTACCAACAAATCTTGGCTCATGTAGAGGAATAAACTCTGTTGTATTAAATACGCCTCTAATAAACTCTACAACACTACTATACATCTATTAACTCTTTATATATTTTTATATTTTGAATCATCAGGATTATTAATAAATCCATTTTGTACCACTTGAATCATCTGTCTAATTCCATCTGGAACTTTTTTAGTTATCTCAAACCCTAACTCATTTTTAATTTTTTCAAAAGATACTCTATAATCTCTTGGGTCCTCATCTCTTTTTACATATTCTATTTTTGAATCAGGTAATTGCTTAACTATCTCATCAACAATCATCTGCTTTTGATAATTTTCACTTGTATCACCTACATTATAGACATTAAAATCAGTTCTGTCATCAGATTCAAATACAGCGATAACACCTCTTGAGAGGTCAACTACATGACAGTATGGTCTCCAAAACTGCTCTCCAAAGATTATCAATGCTCTATCCATTGCCAACTCTTTTGTAAATTCATTGACAGTTAAGTCAAATCTAATTCTAGAAGAGAGACCATAAACAGTCGAAAACCTTAAACACGTTGGTTTTGCACTATTAGCTTTATTTTGTGATAGAAGATACTGCTCAAACTCAACTTTTGTCTCTGCATAGAGTGAAACTGGCTTAAGCTCTGAAGTCTCGTCAACAAAAACATTAGAATCCTCCATTTTTCCATAGTTGCTACAAGTAGAAGCAAATACAAACTTACTAACTCCCATTTCATTGGCAATCTCATAAGTTAGCTTTGCACCATTTACATTTATATCTCTTGTTAAGTCTGGTTCAATTGCACAAGCAGGGTCACCAACAATAGATGCTAGGTGAGCAACAAAATCAATATCTTTCATTGCTAGTTTTAGATTATCTATATTTCGGATATCACCCTTTACAAAATCAAAATTATTGTTATTAAGCAGTTCTACAATAGCCTCTCCACCAAAAGATAAATTATCCATTACTCTTACAAAATATCCCCTATCTAAAAGTAATTTTACTAAAACACTACCAATATATCCTGCGCCACCTGTTACTAAAACTTTTTTCATTTTTTATATTCCTTTATTAATTTTTTCTACAACATACTCTGCAAATGCAAAAGAACAGGTAAATGCTGGACTTACTGCATTAAGAACATGAATAGAGTTAGATGTCTGTTGTACTACAAAATCTTGTACTAGTTCATTTGAATCTATATCTAAAAGTTGAGACCTAATCCCTGCTGGAATAGGTCTAAAATCACTACCTATATTTTTTACCATCTCTTTGGCTTGTGCAATAAAAAAATTTCTATTATAGTTTTTCATTTCACTAATTGCCAAATTTCTAAAGTTAAAAGAGTTTAATAAAAATAGTTTAAATTCATAATATAGTATCTCTACCATTTCACTTAAACTAAAATTATTTAAACCCTTATAATTTTCTCTCCAAAATGCAGGAATAGCTGTTGGACCTATCTTAATATCTCCATCTACAGTAACTGTATAATGTACACCTAAAAATGGATTAGCCAAATTTGGTACAGGATAAATATTAATTTTTACATCACTTTTATTCTCCATATATTTTAAATATATACCTTTAAATGGAAGCATTGTATAGTTCTTTGCCAATCCAAATTTTTTAGCAATTTTATCAGCATAAGCTCCTGCTGAATTAATCAGATAGTTATATTTTAGAATTGACTTCTCAAATGATGTATTAAAATATATATCTACACCACTCTTAATTAAAATATCTCTTAATTTATAACATACCTCTTTTGGATTAACGCAAGCAGTAGATGGAGAATAGAGAGCTTTTTGATAGGTTTTAATATTGGAATCAATTTTATATAACTCATCCATATCAATAATTTTAGTATCTACACCATTGATTTCTGCTCTTCTTTGAAGCTCATAAATTCCATCTAACTCCTTTTTATCTCTAGCAACAACAACTTTTTTAGTAGGATTAATAAAAATATTATGCTCTTTACAAAACAATTTCATTTTTCTATTACCATCTACAGTAAATTTTGCTTTTAGACTATCTGAACTATAATAAAAACCTGCATGTAATACTCCACTATTTCTTCCACTTGCATGTTTTGCTACATCATCCTCTTTATCAATAATGGCTATAGAGACATTTGGCTCTCTTTTTTTAAGAGTATACGCTATAGTCATACCAATAATTCCAGCTCCAACAATTAGATAATCATACTCCTTCACTTTAAAATTCTCCCATCTTCCAATCTATAAATCTTCTCACACCTATCAAGTGTACTCAACCTATGAGCAATAATAATTAAAGTCTTATCACTACTGATATCATAAATTTCATTCATTATTTCTTTCTCTGTCGCATCATCAAGAGCAGAGGTTGCCTCATCAAGTACCAATATTTCTGGTTCAATATACAAAGCTCTAGCTATAGCAATTCTCTGCTTTTGTCCACCACTAAGCATCACTCCACCCTCTCCTACAAAAGTCTCTTGTCCCTCTTTAGAGTCTAAGAAATTATAGATTTTAGCTTTTTTGAGAACACTATCAACCCTATCTCTATTATACTCTAAACCAAAGGCTACATTCTCTCCTACAGTTCCATCAAAAAGGTAGACAGATTGAGGAATATATCCTATTTTTGAACGCCATGACTTTATATTTTTATCATTAACGATTATATTGTCAGAGAGAATATTGCCCTCTTTTGGCTTATATAGTCCTATGATAATATCAACCAATGTACTCTTTCCACTGCCACTCTCTCCTATAAATGCTATTTTTGAACCTTTTTTGATACTCAAATTAATACCATTAAGAACAGGTATTCCCTCTTCATATTCAAACTGTAGTTCTTTGATCTCTATAACTTTATCAAAAGATATTTTTTGCTCTTCTAACTCCTCTTTGGCACAAGATAGGTCATCATAAACTATATCTAAAGATTTATGAAGGAATAAAATTTGATTATAACTATTCATAATTCTGTTTACAGATGGCAGAAGACGATATAGAGCAAGAACAAACATAGAAATTAAAGCTAAAAGATTTGATACATTACCATCATATTTCCAAACTAAATAGGTAATAATAAAGACAATAAGACTAAATCCAACTGCTTCTAAAAAAAGTCTTGGTGTATGGGTAAGTACCGAGCTTGTTATATTAGCTTTAGCAAAGTTAAAACTTGCATCTCCAAAATCTTCGATTATATCTTGATTATGTGACTGAAGTTTAATTAACTTGAAATTAGCAAAGCTTTTATTGATAATTTCATAAAATCTTCTTTGAACTCTCTCTCGAGTAATTCCTGCTTTTTTCACTCTTACAGAAACGGTTTTTATCATCAATAGTGCATTTAAAAGCAAAATTACTGTCAACATAAAAGTGATTTTATAGTTAACATATAACATCATAGTGTATATAAGTATTACTACAAAAATCTCACTCATCATAAATAGAACTGATGAGATAAGTTGAGTCAAGTTTGTAGCTTCATTAATAATAGTTTTGGTCAAAATTGAAGAATTTTTTGTTACAAAGTTTCTATATGGCATTCCCATATAATTTTGAAAAAGTCGATATGCCAAAAGATGATAACGCCCCTGTGTAAATCTACTAAGAAGATAGAAATAGAGAAGATTAATAGCACTTCTAAAAAAATAGAAACAGATTAATAGCACTCCAAAAGATACTACAAAAGAGACATCACTATCAAAACTAAATAATTTATATCCCATATTATAGTACTCATTACTATGTATAAGAGTAAAATCAGTAGCTATAGATATAAACGGCATAATGGCAGATATACCAACTGTCTCAACTATGGATATTATAATAGAAAAAAAGAATAGCCCCAATAGAAACTGTTTATCTCTTTTTGTAAGTAAGCTTTTTAATTTATTTAACAATTTTGTCTTCTTTCAATTTTAAAAAGCAATTATATCAAAAAAAAATTAAGCCAAAATCCTTAAAAAATAAACTTCTCTGAATAATATTAAAATTTATTTAATTAAACTACTAAACATCCCAATCTCATCCAACTGTTCCCAAGGGTAATCACTCTGCCCTACCTGCCCACGAGCAGCGACATCTGCATACAAAAATGTCTCTGCTGAAGGTTTATCTAATGCAAACTTCTTAGTAATCCAGTTTGGAGTCAATGGGAAATTCTCCATTACAAAGGTAGATAATTTATCATCATCTAATCCATCTACTACAGTTCCATAGGTATCAACAGCTACTGAAGTTGGTCTTGCTACACCAATAGCATAAGAGATTTGAACCACACATTTTTTTGCTAATTTAGAAGCCACTATGTGTTTTGCAATGTATCTCGCAGCGTAAAGCCCTGAACGGTCAACTTTGGTGTAATCTTTTGAACTCTGAGCTCCTCCACCAATAGGTGCATATCCACCAAAACTGTCAACAATTAGTTTACGACCTGTTAATCCAGAATCATGTAAT
>Ga0256826_1003052_pt1 | contig 10073 bp, 10 predicted proteins | sample CV79metaG_FD_185975 | JGI IMG/M metagenome (GOLD analysis project Ga0256826, IMG submission 185975) | Hydrothermal vent microbial communities from East Pacific Rise, Pacific Ocean - CV79 | ecosystem: Environmental > Aquatic > Marine > Hydrothermal vents | place: Pacific Ocean: East Pacific Rise... | reverse complement strand
TTCAATCAAAAAAGCTAGACAAATCGCTTTAATCCCTTATGTTGTGGATAGAAAAGGAATTACTCCAGCTCCTTCTTACGATTCACACTATTAGAATCTCAAACTAGAGATTTTATCTCGGCTGAAAAGTCGGGACTCTCCAAAATACATTTTTCTCAACAAAAGGCATTTTATGAATCCTACAAAAGAACAAATTAAAATAATAGAATCTGCTCAAAATATGCAAAACGGCGATGTTTTACTTGCAAATGCTTTAGCAGGTTGTGCCAAAACTACAACTTTAAAAATGATTACTGAAAATAGTCCAAACTCAAAATTTCTATATTTAGCTTTTAATCGTTCTGTTGTTGAAGAAGCAAAGGCTAAATTTCCTACAAATACTTCTGTTTTGACAATTAGCGGATTTGCAAGAAGATATATAAATAGTAATAATGAGCCGAATGGAAATATCTTTGATTTTATTTCAGAGGCATTAAATATTACAAATTGGGAAAAATGGGATATAAAATATTTATACGAAGAAATTTGTAAATTAGATATTCCTATTTCAGAAATTATTTCAAAAAAACAGATTTTATTAGATAAATATATGCAAGAATTAGAGAATACAGATATTCCCAATCCTAATTATTTATTAAATAAAAGAGAAAAAGATATTCCTTTAATTCCAAAACTGCACGAATATATTATTCAACATACAACAAAAACAATGTTTCAAAGTTATGAAAAAGAATTTATTGATAGATATATTGAGAATCCAAATAATTTTGCAATTTACACAGATTATATTGTAATTGATGAAGCTCAAGATGTTTCTAAGCTTTTTGCGAAATTCATTCTTTCTGTAATTGATTCTGGTAGATTCAAAGTTATTTTAGTAGGAGATGACAATCAAAAAATTTACGGTTGGCGAGGGGCTATCGACCTTTTTAAAGTTATTGATAATATCTTTAATCCTATAAAATTAAGTTTAACAAATAGCTTTAGATTTCAAAAAGATTCTAATATTGAATTTCAAACAAATAGAATTTTACAATTAAGAAATAATAAAATTCAGGGAGCTTCTCTTGATAAGGTTGGAAATCAAAAAGTAGCTTATCTTTCTCGCACAAATTTATCTCTATTTTCATTAGCACTTAAACTATCTAAGCAAAACAAGGACTTTTATTTTGATAGTAAAAATTTTCAAGATATGGAAAAAGAGGTAGAATATTTCTATGAACTTTTTCTACATACAACTCAATTATTTAATACTTTAAAAAACACAGATATTAGTCTTCTAAAAAACAAAGCAAAAACTAAAGAATCTAAAAAAATCTTATCAAAATATGGTAATACATCTTTAATTAAGAAAGATGGAGAATGGGCTGTTTTATTTAAGGAGTTTCAAAATTATGTGAGAGAGTTTAAAGTTGCAAATTATCTATATCCACAATTGAAAAAATTTAAGAGTTTTAAATCTTTTTTACAAATTGTGAATTTTGCGAAAAGTAATAGAAATGGAAATCTACTACAATCTTTAAAAACTACGATGTTTATTCATTCAAATAAAGACCAAATCCAAGGAGCAAATCCAGTACAAGCTTTCTTTCAGATGTTACATTCTCATTCTGATAATAAATCAAATACGGTTCTTTCAACTTTTCATAAAGCTAAAGGTTTGGAGTTTTCAAATGTTGAAATTATCGGCAATTTGTCAATTTATAAAAAAGAGATTTGTGAATGGAATACCAGTATTTCAAATTCTCAAATAGTTTTAGGTTTTAATACAATAATTGAACCTGTTATTTACAAAACTAGTTTCAATATGGAGTATGAATTACAAATGTCTATTTTACAAAGTTCGCCCAAATATTTGACAGATATAGAAGATCTAGAGATTCTTGAGTTTGATAAATATATTTCAGATATTCGAGAAGAATATAATATGCTTTATGTTGCAATCACACGAACTCAAAATAATCTAAATATTTCTAATCCTAAATATTTAGCCACTTTAGATTTTTTAGATGAAATTCGAGGAAAATCGTTTAATGAATTAATAAATTCTGAAGTAACTAAAATTGAGAACAAAAGTATTGAAGTAATTCAAGGTTTTCTGTATAAAACTTTCTTTATTCCTAGTAGAATTTTGAAAGAATATTTAGAGATTATAGGCTAGTTATTGTTTTCAATTTCTGTTCAGCAAATGCTTGAAATAGCAAAAATTGACAATTTTGACACTTTTAAAGATAGGTTAAAAATACCTAAACATTATTTTGAGAAAGATAATAATATATTTTTGACTAAAAGTGGAGTAATTCGTTTAGCTTTGATTTCTCAAAATGAGTATCTTGAAAAATTTATAGATTCTTTTGAAGAACCTCATCAAAATATTAATATTTATAAAAATATTGAAAAAGTTCTAAATAACTTTTCTGAAAAAATTTCAAATTCAGATGAGGTTAGTCTTGATGAGCTAGATAAACTTGTAACTATTTTTGATAAATTTGTAAAAATTGGTAATCTTTTCTCTGAAACTAAAGATTCCACTCTTAAATTTTCATCAAAAACAGAAGATGATGCTTTTAAGTTTGCCTCAAATATGGGAAAAGATGCATATCATTTTACTTCTCAAACTAGAGATAAAGCTCACGATTTTGTAATGAAAGCTGAAGACGATGCTTATAAATTTGCTTCAAATATGGGAAATGATGCTTATAATTTTGCTTCAAAAGGTATGGATTATGGTTATCAATTTGCATCTCAAGGAATGCAGTATGGATATGATTTTGCTTCAAAGGGCGAAGAGGTAGGAGAAATGGCAAACCGTGTTTTATTTATGGCTTCTGAAATTGGGATTATGGCAGATAGAATTGGTGAAATGTCAGATAGAATTGTTCATACCGAACATTTGATTGTTCAAACTGCAATGTTAATTCAGAATTTTGGTTTGTTAATTGATGGAACGGTGAAACATTTGTCTGAATCAATTTTGTATGCAATATCTATGCTTTTAGATAAAGAATTTAAACCTCTTGAAACAACCTCTCAACATCTTGATATTATTTCTGAAATAACTAAAGAGATTATTAAAAATAACCACGAATATGATATGTCTGTATTAGAAAAACAGGGGGAACTTCGAAAAATAACTATTTCTGCTTTAGATAAAATTGATAAAATATAGGAATTGACTAAATAAATTTTAGAATAGATTCTTTATTTAGCCATTTTATATTTGTGAATTTAGCAAAAATAGATTAAGATTAGATACGATGAAATTTTTTACAATATTTATTCTCTTAATGGAGTTTTCAATGGGTTCTATCTTAGGTAATTTAAAAATTCGAAGTCAATCTGTTCCTTTTATTTTTGAAAAAAGCAGACAATTACCAATTATATCTTTACAGTTAGTTTTTCAAGCTTCTGGAACGATTTCAGACACAAATATATCAGGTGTCGCACACTTATCAGCATCTCTTTTAAATGAGGGTAGTTTAAATTTAGGAAGTGACAAATTTGCAGAAACTCTTGAAGAAAGTGCAATCGGATTAAGTTCAGGAGTTGGAACGGAAACATTTGTCATTCGACTTGATTCTTTAAAAGAGAATTTTAAGATTGGGCAAAATCTTTTAAAAGAGGTTCTGCAAAATCCAAATTTAAAAAAATCTGTATTAAATAGGTTGAAGAATAAAGCTAAAGGAAAATTGCTTCAAAAAAAGTCTAATTTTGATTATATTGCATCTTTAGAATTGCAAAAGATGATTTTTCCAAACTCACCTTTATCAAAACCACAGTCTGGAACTATTGAAGATATTAATCTGATTAAACTTTCAGATATTCAAGAATTTTTACAAAATAATATTATTGTAGAAAATGTGATTCCTGTAATTGGTGGAGATTTAACACAAAAAGAAGCTGAAATTATTATTTCTGATATTTTATCAGTTCTTCCAAGTGGCAAAAAAGGTAAATTAACATCTTATAGCTTTGAAAAAATAGATAAAAATAATATTTTACAAAGAGAAACAAAACAGGCTTATATCTATTTTGCATCACCTTTAAATATCAAATATTCTGATTCAGATGTCTATAAATTAAAAGTAGCATCTTTTATTTTAGGTTCATCAGGTTTTGGCAGTCGTTTAATGGAAGAAGTTAGAGTTAAAAATGGTTTAGCTTATTCAATTTATGCAAATGCTAACATTGAGAAAACTCGCGAATTCTTTTCAGGACACCTTCAAACCAAAACTGAAAATCTTGAAAAAGCTAAAAATTTAGTTATTTCAGTTATTAAAGATTTTATAGAAAATGGAGTTACTCAAAACGAATTAGATTCTGCAAAAGCCTTTATTTCAGGAAGTGAGCCTTTACGAAATGAGACTCTTTCTCAAAGAATTGGTAGTACTTTTCAAAATTATTATCGTGGTTTTGATTTAAACCATAGAGAAAAAGAGCTAAAATCAATCGAAACTCTCACTTTAAATGATTTGAATCAATTTATTTTAAATCATAAAGAGATTTTAAATATGACATTCTCAATTTTAACGGCAAAATAAAATGAAAATTCTAAAACTGCTTGAAAGGTTTTTTCCTAAAACTTTTATAGGAATTTGGTTAAAAAATGGCACTTACAAATTATCTATTAAGAAAATTTTGCCATCGGGAAAAACAAGTTTAGAATCTAAGGAGTTTAATAAAGCGGAAGAAGAAAAACAGATGTTTGAACTCTTGCTTGAACTCCAAAAATTAAATGTGGTTTCATATATTGCATATCTTGATAGTTCTGAGTTTCAAGGTGCGATTCCTGTAATTCATAAGCAGGAATATCTCAATTTCTCTGAAATTAAAACTTATACAGATTTTGATGATATTCTTTTTAAAGAACAAATTAATTCTAACTGGACTCTTTTTACTTTACAAAGTGACCTGATTCATACTCAAAATACATTTAAAAAAGTAGGGTTAGATTTTATTTTCTCACCTTTTGTGTTTCCAATTATTGCTCAAGATAAATATCTGCTTTCTAAAAGCACATCAATTTTTATTATTGTAGAAAAAAATATGACTATTTTTACAATTTTTAAAGCTAATAAACTTCTTTTTGGAAAATCTATTAAAGATATAGATTTTAATGAAGTTTCAATTGAGGAATCAAAAGAAGAAATTGAAGATGACAAAATATCTAAATTTGATAATTTAAATACAGATATTGAATCTGCGGATAAATTTAAAAATCAAGATGATAGTTCATTTTTTAATGATGAAGAAATTGAATTTAATGAATTTGAAGATGATTTATCAAAAACCTCATCGGATAATAATGAGCAATTAGATATTGACCTACTTTTAGATTTAGAAGAGATTAAAACTAATGGTATAGATTTAGAGAAACCTGAAATTAAACCACAAAATGATATCGAGGAACTTGAAAGGTTTTTAAAAGAGGATTTAAAAGAGGAGGAAAAAGAGCAGAGTAGAATTCAAGATACTTTAGATATAGATTATGATTTAGTTTATCAAGGAATTAGAGGAAGTGTCCAAGAATTTTATAGTAAAAGTCAATTTGCTTCTGATTTTATTGAAAACTGCTATATCCTAACAAGCTTGAAAGTTTCAAACACTTTTATTCAAAAAATTGAAGAAGAGTTTAGTTTTGACACTGAAAGAGTTCGGATAGATATTTCAGAATTATTAATTGATTTAATAGGAGAAGAACTTGGTTAATTTAAAATACAGTTATATTGAACCTCGGAAAAAAGTACTTATTTCCGCTGAAGTTGGTTTAGTTTTATCTTTTTTTGCAATGCTTTTTGTTTTTATTATTGGAGTGATTATATATTTATCTTTTAAAATTAATATGTTTGAATCTAATAAAATTGATTTAAGTCATCAAATTAAGCAAACAAATTATTTTACTCAATCAATTAAGCAAGATATTGATGTGATTAACATTTCTACTAAACTCTCAACTAAACTTCAAAAAAAGAATCTTTTCTTTTTAAAATCTGTTAAAAATCTACTTGAACTTGTTCCAGACCAAATTACACTTTCAAAGTTGGAAATGGAAAAATCAAAGCTGACAATTTATGGAGTAACTCCAACTAAAGATGTTTATAATCTTTTAATGTTAGCTCCGCTTCGTTCGATATTTGACCAAAGTTACACAAGCTTTTTTATTCAAGAAAATGGTTGGTATAAATTTGTTTCTTATAATTCAATGGACGAAAATCTTACAATCTTCAGAAATAGGTAAAATATGAAAAATATAATTTTTGTTTTGGTATTTTTGACCTCATCACTTTTTTCTGAATTAGTTGAAATTCAATCAGTTTCAGAAAATGGAAAATATGGCAAAATTTCTCAAAATATTCCAATAGGTTCATCTGGAATTGTTATTAAAACTTTACAAAACGGTTCTCAAGCTATTATCTCCTATGCTGAAATGCAAAAAGATAACAAAATACTTTTCTACGACTTTATGACTTTAAATCAGGAAAATATTCCAAAAGGTTTGTGGAAACCAGAAGCTGGGGATTCAATTCGATTTCAAGAAAATTATCAAAGAGCTGTAATTCTTGCAAAAGATTATAATTCATATCTTAAAATTAAGAATCAATTTTCGAAAGATTGGATTCACCCCGACCTTTTTTCCGCAACTTTAAGTTCAATTGGGCATCAAAAACCTTTAGTTGATGATTTCCACTATTTTTGTCGTGAAATGTCAATTGGGCTGATTTATATTGGATTTAGCGATGAGGTTCTAAAAGTTGATTGTTTATCTTTAAAAGTGATAGAAACTTTTTCTCAAAAATTTAAGGTTGAATCAATTCAGAAACCTTTTTACAGTCGAATTAAAAAAATCGATACAAATTGGTTTGGTGCAGGAATTAAAGAAATTGTCGATTTTGAAACATATTACAGAAATCTAGTTAAGTAAGTATTGTAAAATGTCTGAAAAAAAACTTGATTTTAGTAATTATATTTTAGATAAAAACTATAAACCTGAAAAAATGGAATATGATGAAGAAGTTGATGGTAATTTTTTCCCAGATAGAGAAGTCTATTTAAAGAAAAAAGATATTGTTCGTGAAGAATATCAAAAAATTAAAAAAGCGATGTCTCAAAAACGAGTCAGAAGATAAAGGAAAAAAATGAAAAAAGAAGATGCGATAGATTTACTATCCAATAAAGATTTAGCAATTGCAACAGTTGAAAAAATTTACAACCAGTTTGAAACTGACAATGAGGTTGTTGGACAAGTTACAATGAATTTAAGTTTAAAAACTTCTGTTTATGATTTAAACAAAGGTAAAAGCGAGATAATGGAAAATATGCTTGTGAGAATTGCAGAAGCTGACGATATGGGAAGTCGTTGGGCAGTTGCAAAAAATCCTCATACTCCTGTTTCTATCTTAGAAAAATTGGCTAAAGATAAAGTGAATCTTGTTCGAGCTTTGGTTGCTACAAATCCAAAAACTCCCTCAAAAGTATTAGCATCTCTATTTTCTGATGAAAAAATTGTTCGCGACGGGCTTTCAGGAAATCCATCAACTCCAGTTAAAACTTTGAAAATCCTATCAGGTGATAAAGATAAACTTGTAAGAATGCGATTAGCTGAAAACCCATCTTCAACAAATGAAATTTTAAATAAACTTTTAGAAGATGAAGACCAAGATGTTGCAAAAGCTTCAGAAGTAAATTTAAAAAAGAAAAATACTCTTGAAGCATAAAAGAGAGGAACAATCTCCTTATAGCGGAATTGAAAGACAATTATTAAATACTTTCTTTTCAGGTATTTATATTTCAGCTAAAGATTTTTTAACAATTGGGCGGAATATGAATATGGAGGGTTTAGCTTTAAAAAATCGAGAAATATTAGTAAAAGAGATAATTGCAAGAGCAAATAAAAGTAGCCAAACAGCAGAATTAGTTAGCCAACTTATTAAAATTATTTCTTTACGAATTTTAGAATATCAAAATTTACTGTCCAACTATCCAAACAATACTGCGATAATTTCTCAAATGATTCAGAAAGCAAATGCTACAAAAAGACTGATTCAAAATATGCTACGAACAAATCCATACGGATAAAGGATATAAATGATAGAACCAAAAAATGCCACTCCATCAGAAATTGTAAAATATTTAGATGAATATGTAATTGGGCAAGGAAATGCTAAAAAGACAATTGCTTTAGCTTTGAGAACTCGATACCGACGAATGAAATTACCAACTGAAATTCAAAATGAGGTTATGCCGAAAAATATTTTGATGATTGGTTCAACGGGAGTTGGAAAAACTGAAATTGCTCGACGACTTGCAAAAATTATGAATTTCCCTTTTATTAAAGTAGAAGCTTCAAAATATACTGAAGTCGGTTATGTTGGTCGAGATGTGGAATCTATGGTTCGTGACCTAGTTTTATACTCTTATAAAATGGTGGAAAAAGAGTTTCAAGAAAACGGAAAAGAGGCAATTGAAAAGTATATTATCGATAAAATCGTAGATAAAATTTTACCTCCACCTCCAAAACTTTCAACAACTTCTGATGAAACATATCAAAAACTTCGAGCAAAAATGATGATAAAAGTTATCAATGGAGAAATGGACGATAAAGTTATTACTTTAGAAATTGCTAAATCTGTTAATTTTGGAGATGATACTGGTGGAAATTCTGAAATTATAAAAATTCAGGATTCTCTTTCAACTATGTTTAACTCTCTTGGCGGAAAAAAAGAGAAACAGGAAGTTTCAGTTAAAGATTCAAAATCACTTTTAAGAGTCGAAGCTAATAATTCTGTTTTTAATCAAGAAGATATGAAAAAAGAGGCTTTGAAAAAGGCTGAAAATGAAGGAATCATTTTTATTGATGAAATTGATAAAATTGCAATCGGAAATGGAAGCCAAAGAACTGACCCAAATAAAGAGGGAGTTCAAAGAGACCTGTTGCCAATTGTTGAGGGTAGCACAGTAAATACAAAATATGGGCAAATTAACACCGACCATATTTTATTTATTTCTGCTGGTGCTTTTCATTTAAGTAAGCCGAGCGATTTAATTCCTGAACTTCAAGGTAGGTTTCCTTTGCGGGTTGAACTTGATAGTTTGACTGAAGAAACTCTTTATAAAATTTTGACTCAACCAAAAAACTCACTTTTAAAACAGTATCAAGCTTTGTTAAGTGTTGAAGATGTTGAACTTGAGTTTTCAGATGAATCAATTAGAGCTTTAGCGAAAATATCTCAACAAGCAAATGACAAAACTGAAGATATTGGAGCAAGACGACTTCACACAGTTATTGAAAAAGTCTTAGAAAAAATTAGCTTTGAGGCTGAAAAATATAAAGGTGAGAAAGTTATAATTTCTAAAGAAATTGTAGAGGAAGAATTGAAAGAGTTCTACGAAAATGAAGATATAGCTCACTATATTTTATAATCAGAACTTCTTATCTCTAGACTTGATAATCTCTTAGTCCTGAACTTTTTTATTATTTACCCTGAAACAGGTTCAGGGTAAAGCAACTGCTATAATAAACTTAGCTAAAATTAGATATAATTATATTTATGAATAAGTTATTATCAATAAAAGAAGCTTCTGAACTGCTAAATGTAACTACATCAACATTAAGAAGATGGGAAAAAGAGGGAAAATTAATTCCTGATGAGAGAACAAAAGGGAATCAAAGAAGATATAAATTATCTTCAATTCGACCAGAAAAATTACAAAATAGAAAAACAGTTGCTTATGCAAGAGTGAGTTCAAGTGATCAAAAAGATGATTTAGAAAGACAAAAAAGTTTATTAGAACTTTATTGTGCATCGAATGGGTGGAGTTTTGAGTTGATTAGTGATTTAGGAAGTGGCTTAAATTACAAGAAAAAAGGATTGCAGAAACTTATTTCTAATATTATTAATGACAAAGTTGAACGACTTGTAATTACTCATAAAGATAGGCTTTTACGATTTGGAGCAGAACTTATTTTCCAAATTTGCAAAGAGAAAGATATTGAAATTATGATAATAAATCAAAGTGAAAATTCTACTTTTGAAGAGGATTTAGCTAAAGATTTGCTAGAAATGATAACTGTT
>Ga0256826_1003051_pt1 | contig 10079 bp, 7 predicted proteins | sample CV79metaG_FD_185975 | JGI IMG/M metagenome (GOLD analysis project Ga0256826, IMG submission 185975) | Hydrothermal vent microbial communities from East Pacific Rise, Pacific Ocean - CV79 | ecosystem: Environmental > Aquatic > Marine > Hydrothermal vents | place: Pacific Ocean: East Pacific Rise... | reverse complement strand
AACACATTTTATGGTGTACATTCACCTTCCCTTTTTCTAAAAAACCCACTATCTGGTCCCCAGTTTTAGGATGGCAGCAGTAGTCAAAAACGACATCATTTACATTTGATGTAGAGTAGATTTCCAAACCAGCTATTAAAGTCTTTTTGAGTTTAAACATATGCTTAGAGATAAAACGTTTAAAACGATTGTTTTTGTTTATCTCTGCAAAGTAACGATGAAGAACATGCTTAAAGTGCTCTATATCAGTTACAATACTCATACTGTTTTCACAGTTGTTTTCACGAAACCACTCTTTAATTCTATGATTATTTAAGCCCATTGCGGTAGCTAAAATACTTACTGCCACCTTACTATCAATATCTCGAACCCTAGCATTACAATTTAGTTTCATATTTGTTTGAGCTTTACTCGTTTTTACTGCATCTATCCATGAACAGCGAGTTATCATTGCATCATCTGTTACTATTTTAACAATATCACCATTATTTAATTCACTTAGCAAAGAGCTCTTTGTTTTGTTTACTAAGGCAGAAACCGCTTTATTTCCGACCTCACTATGAACACTATATGCAAAATCAAGTACAACAGCACCACGAGGAAGAGTAAAAGCATCACCGGTAGGAGAGAAGACACTTATATCTTCAGAGTATAAATCATTTTTTATGAGCTCATAAAAATCCTCTACATTCTCCTCTTGATACTGTAAATTATCTAACCAATCAAGTTTAATATTACTTGCACCGCTCTTATATTTCCAATGAGCAGCGACACCTAATTCAGCTGTTTTATGCATATCGTAAGTTCTTATCTGCACTTCAAATATTGCCGTTTTGTAAAATACACTCGTATGAATAGTCTGGTACCCATTATCTTTTGTAACGGCTATATAATCTTTAAAACGAGAAGCAAGAGGACGAAAATGTAGATGAATAAGCCCTAAAATATTGTAACATTTTACAGGATCATGAGTTAGTATTCTTACCGCTAAAAGGTCAAGTACTTCATCTATACTCACACCTTTTCTCTGCATCTTTAAGTAAATAGAGTAGCGATGTTTCACACGAGATAAAATTTCAAAATCATCTTCACAAAATCCATTTTGAACTAAAAGCTTTGTGATCGCATCTTTAAACTCATTGAGTTTTAACTCTATTGCATGATAATTTGTATCAAGATAATTGTCTATATGATGTTTTTCTTCTTTGAAAAGATATGAAAAGCTTAAATCTTCTAATATATTTTTTAAAAAAGAGATACCTAGTCGGTGAGCAATCGGGGCATAAACAACAAGTGTTTCCTCTGCTATTCGCAACTGTTTATGTTCAGCCAAAGCGTCAAGAGTTAACATATTGTGAAGTCTATCACACAACTTTACAACTAATACACGAACATCTTCAATACTTGCTAAAAGCATCTTTCTAAAGGTAAGTGCAGAAGCTACAAGTCTATCATTAGATATAGAAGGTATTAACTCTTTATCTCTAATAACATCTATTTTAGTCAAACCACCAACTAAGTGAGCGACATCATCACCAAAAAGTTCTTCAATCTCAACTATTGTAGTTTCGGTATCCTCTACAACATCATGAAGTAGAGCAGCAATAGCCATAGATTCATCTGAAGTTATTGAGGCAACAATAGAGGCAACAAGTATGGGGTGTATAATGTAGGGTTCTCCACTTTTACGAAACTGCAATTTATGCGCTTCAATGGAGAAAGAGAGAGCTTTTTCAAGCTTATCACTTTTTTTCATATGGGAATAAAGATAAGCGATTGAGGAGTCAACATCATGAAGATGTTTAACTTTTTCTATCTCTACTTGACTTAAACCCAAAAGGTTTACTTTTCTAAATCAATAAAGCCTTTTACTACAACAAGGCCTTCTGCTATTTCCATAAGTGCTAAGTCTGCAGGCTTAATATTATGAGAAGTCACACTAAGTTTACTCTGTGCACCATTCTCTAACTCATCACATCTTGCAGCAATTGCAAGTGCTAGTTGATAACGATCCATATTTGGGTTCTCTATTAATATCTTTGCTGTTAATTCTTCTGTTTTCATATTGAAATTCCTTTGTATCTAAAATTATTTAACTATTGAGCAGTTAGCCATATTACCATTTAATATATCTAATAAATTTCCTTTTACGGACATATCACACACAATAATTGGAAGTTTATTATCTTTTGCTAAAGCGATAGAAGTATCATCCATAACTTTAATATGATCTTGAAGAGCTTGATCATATGTAAGTTCATTTAACTTTACTGCATCACTATGTTTTACTGGATCTTTGTCATAAACGCCATCCACTTTTGTTGCTTTAATAATAACTTCAGCACCAATCTCAACTGCTCTTAGAGTTGCAGCTGTATCCGTTGTAAAGAAAGGGTTACCAGTTCCTGCTGCAAAAATAACAACACGCCCTTTTTCTAAATGACGAACAGCTTTACGATTTATATAAGGCTCAGCAATTTGTTCCATTTTAATGGCAGTTTGCATACGAACTTCTAATCCTGCATGTTCACATGCTTCTTGCATTGCTACACCGTTTATAACTGTTGCAAGCATTCCCATATAGTCACCAGAAGTACGTTTAATAATACCATCTTGTGCTGCTGTTACACCACGAATAATATTTCCACCACCAATAACAATACCAACTTCAATACCAGCATTTACAAGAGACTTAATCTCTTGTGAAATATATTTTAATATCTGTGTATCAATTCCATGACCTGCCTCACCTGCGAGGGCTTCACCTGAAAACTTTACTAGAACACGTTTGTTTGCCATGAGTACACCTTTTTTGTAAAAATCCGTGAATTATACAAAAAAGTCTCTTTAAATCTGCTTTGAGTAGATACCATATGTAAGATTATGTAGCTTATCATGCTTTTGAATATGGTCTGCATGCCCTTTAATATATATCCCCTCTGGCTTTAAAAGGTCAATAATTACATTTAATGCTTTATTTCTATTTTCATCATCAAAATAGATAAACATATTTCTCGAAAGAACAACATCATATTTATGTTTACTTGTATCTATTTCAAAAATATTTTCTTGATAAAATTTAGGTTTTTCTTTAAGAAGAGGGATAATTTCACAAAGATCATTTTCATTTTTTAGAAAATATTTTTTACGTAAGGCTATATCTATATTGTGTAAAGAGTGTTCATCATACTCTGCTTTTTTAGCACGTTTAATAGCTTGTGAATTTAAATCATATCCACTTATATTTATCTTATCTAAACAGACTCCAGCATCTTTTAGAAGTAATAATATAGAGTAGACCTCTTCTCCTGTTGAGCAGGGTAGGACCAAAATATCTAACTTTTTAGGACTCTCTTTTATATAAGAGACTAACCATAGTAACTCTTTTTTTTCTCTTAAAAAGAAGCTCTCATTTATAGTTGCTAAGTCCATAACATCTTGATAAAATGATTTATCATCTTCCATCATTTTTAAAAATTCAGCTGTTGTATAAACATTGTTATCAAGAGCATAGCTCTGTAGATGAGAGGCTGTTAATGCACGTTTATCAAGATCTGTAATACCACTTTTATTATATATAAAATCAGTTACTTGTTTAAAATTAGAAAAATCACTCTTCCTCTTTGTTACAAACTCTTCTGATTTTTTATTATCTTTATTCCTAAATAGATTAAACAGTCCCATCACAAATTCCTAAAATACTCTTTTAACTGCTCATAACTTAAAACACAAGTTACTATTCCCTCTTCATATGCTGCTTTTGGCATGCCATATACAGGAGAACTCTCCTCATCTTGGGCAAAGACATTCGCACCCTTTTTCTTAAGTCTAACAGCACCAGCAACACCATCACTGCCTATACCAGTCATAATTAACACCTCTGTATCAAAAAACTCTACATACTCTTCAAAAGAGTTAAAAAACTGATTGATATCAGGAGTATAGTGTTGGTTTTCTGTTTGAGTTTTTATAGCATAGCCGTTTCCAACTTTTTCTATAATAGAGCTATGTGAACAGATGACAATAGAAGGTATATTCATTGATAAGACTGTAGGTGTTGTCTCTATTGGAAATCTACAACTACTGTAGATATCTTTTATAAAAAAAGGTAAAACTTCTTCTTTCATATGTTGATTAATTATAATAGTAGAAGAGAGACTCTTTATCTCTTTTAAAAGTTCTTTAATTTGCGAGGGGCCTCCAGTTGAAGCCCCTATAAGTACTACCTTATGTTTCAAAAACAATTAACTTTTGTACGAAGAGAGAAGATCATTCAGTTTTGCTGTCATAGATGACAAGTGATCAGATGCAGATGCAATCTCCTCTACACTTCTAGCGTTTGATACAGAGAGATCTTTTACAGTATCCACTTTATCTATCATCTCTTGAATTGCTTTTCCATTTTCAGAATAACCAACTACCATCTCATCTACTTTTCTAACAGCATGTTCCATTACTGAAACACTACTTGAAATCTCAGTTTGAGCTTCACTTGCATTTTCAGAAAGTTTTTCAATCTCAACGGCATTGAGAGAGATAGCATCACTTGCATCAGTTATAGACTGTACAATAACACTAATAGTTGCATTAATCTCTGAAAGTGATTTTTGCGTACGCTCTGCAAGTTTTCTCACCTCATCAGCAACAACAGCAAAACCACGACCATGCTCTCCAGCTCGTGCAGCTTCAATGGCAGCATTGAGTGCGAGTAAATTTGTTTGATCAGCGATATCACCAATAACTTCAAGAACACCTTTTACTTGCTGCGCATCACTACTAAGAGAACTCAATCTTTCAGCTAACTCAGCCTCAGCAGATGAACGAACACTAATATCACTAGCAAGAGTTATGATAAGACTGTTTGCACTGCTCAGACTATTTTCAGCTCCATTGAGTTCAGACTCTGTTGCTTTTGCATCATCAATTGCACTGTTAAGCACTACTTGTAACTCTTCTCCTTGAGTACTTACTTCTCCAACTATCTCTGACTCTTCTTCAGCTTTTTGACCGATTTGTAGAGATGTTCTTGCTAACTCTTCACTTACCGATGCATTTTCTGTACTTGTCTCTTTCGCTTGAACAATAGTATCTTGAACTTTTTCTATAAAACCATTTATGTAGGAACTCACAGCTGAAATTTCATCTTTTCCATCAATATCCAGTCTCTGTGTTAGATCACCCTCACCATGTGCTAAATCAGCAGCTCTATCTTCCAACTCTTTTAAAGGACGAACCAGTAACACATTAATCATAAATAGTGATAAAAGGATAGCGATGATTAAAACAACTCCTGCTGCTAGAATAATAGAATTTCGTAGACTATATGCAGGTTGCATAACCTCATCTTCATCTATCTCTGCAACTATTGCCCATTTTGTCTGATTAAACACATTTACTGTTCCATAAACACTTAAGACACTTACTCCACGATAATCTTTGATAATACCTTTTCCGTAATTTTTTCCAGAAAAAACATCTCTAGTACTTTTAGTATCAACTTTCCAAACACCTATTGTAGTACCTAATGCTTTTACGATTTCATCATCTATATCTTTTTGAAATCTCGAATTACTTCGCATCATATAGTCTTTACCAACTAGATAACACTCTCCACTATCACCAAGACCTGCTTCTTTAAACTTATCTCCAAAACGCATAATGTTATTTATGATATCTACTGGCATTTGAAAGATTAAAACACCTTTTTTTACTCCATCTATGTAAATAGGAGTAGCTATAAAAGATGCTGGAGAGTTGTAGCTAGGTTCATAAGGTTCAAAATCATCAAAGGCGATCTCTCCTTCACTCATATTGAGTGCTTTTTTATAAGCTCTTGCGATACCAGTATTTGAGTAAACACCATCTTTTAAGTTTGTTGCATAATCTTTTTCTTTAAAGTCAGTATAGATAAGGTTACCCTTTAAATCAACCATAAAAATATCGTAAAGACTATAAGCATTTAAAAATTTGTTAAATGCAGGGTGGTAGCGTTTATGTGCTTTCATATATGTGCTATCATATTTTGGGTTGTAGTTCATACCATTTTTTTCACCTAGTTTAGAACTATTATCAGCGATGAAAACATACTGTGCAACTTGTGCGTCTTCACTTGTAGGTATATATGCAGAGATATCTTTTCTCTGCTGAGAATTAGGAACTTTATAGTTTACACTACTAAGGTACTCTTCTCTAAAGTTTGACTTTAGAGTACTTAAAACCATAGATTGATCTAATTGAAGCTCATCTTTTAAAGTGTAAAAACCTTTTGAGAAAGAGATAAAAGCATCACGTGTCCCCTCTTGTGCAGCCAGAGATGTTAAAAGTCCACCGATATAACTGAGATAAGCTTCTATCTCACCCTGCTTTGCAACTTCTACAGATTTCATTTTCTCCATATTAGCTTCAACCATTGCATCTGACGAATCACTTACTGCTATCACTGCTACAACAGTAGCAAGAAATAAAAGAAGTCCTACTACTGAAGCGATAATTTTTGTCTTAATTGTCATATTAATCCCTTTGTTTATTTTAATGATAAATATATTATCACAGACTTATCCATAATATCTACTTAAAAAGAGCCCTTATTTAGAATATAACATTATGTTTGGCATTATTTCTGAAAAAACTACAGCTCTACGACTCTCATCAGAATGAAGGATCAAATCTAACATAGTGGCGATGTTTTCATCGACTGTTGGAACCAGTTTTCTTATGTTTTCTAGCTTTTCACGTTTGTTAACATTTGTAAAGCGTTCATATGCTGAATATGCCTCTTTTTTAGAGAGTTGATAGTAGAGTTTACGACCAAATTCGAAAACCTCAAACTCCTCATTTTTACCTGTAAGGACTTTTGTCTCAAAACCTAGATCTATTTCTATATTTTTAGCTCTTAAATAGGCTTGAAACATCATCATAAAACCTATCTTCGCATTAGTGTAGCTCTTTAAAACTCTATCATAAAAGAGTTCAAAAGCTTCACCCTCTTTTCTCATCTTTTTATACTCTAGCATTAGAGATTCTACATAGTACTTAGCATACTCTAAAGGAGCTGATTTTATGACAGTATGTCCCTCTTGTGACTCACCGCTAAGCTTTCCACCTAAGAGAATATGAACGCCACTTCCATTTACCCCATCTACTTTAGCCTTACAACCTTCAAAGCCGACATCACCCAGACCATGGATACCACAACCTTTTACACAGGCTGACCAGTACATACGGACACGGCCACTCTCTAGTGCTACTTTATCACTCAGATATTGTGCCATTTCAATAGCATCATTTTTATTCTCTATCACGCCAAATGGGCAGTGTTCTGTACCTGCACAGGCTATTAGGTGGTTAAAGTATGGTGTATTTATGTTCTTATACTCTTTGAAAAACTCATCTTCTAGTAAAGAAGGGACACTCTTAACACCCATGATATAAAAACTCTGCTCCATATCAAAACGGAGTTCGCCATTCCCATGCAGCTGTGCTAACTCTCCAGCCTTCGCCATTGCAGTACCACTAAAAATACCAGAAGGCACAACTACATGAACGCCAATAGTCCCATCTCTGAGTTGAATTTTTCCATGATCTGGCTCAATATAATCCATCTTCGTCATAGTCTCACCAGCTTTGGCAAAATCTATCCCAGCAGTCTCACGAATGGCTTTTGCCATCTCACTCATACCAACAGCTTCTATAAGGAAATGAAGTCTATTTTTATTGCGATTATCTCGAAAACCGTAGCGTTTAAAAAGCTCAGTTATAGAGCTAAACGCCGCTAAAACTTCAGACTCATCTTTTAAAAAGATATCTGCATTTTTAGCGATAACACCAACACGACCACCTAAATAGATGTTATATCCGAACATTCCATCTTTTTGAGCAAGAACAAAACAGCAGTCATTTCCATAAACATTACATCTATTTGAGAGATTTCCAGAGATAGAAGTATTAAATTTTCGTGGAAGAGTTGAAATCCAATCTGCACTATAAAGAAACTTTTCTTGGATTTTAAGAAGTGTATTATGAGAAGGAATTACATTGTCAAACGCCAAATCATCAAAAGGGTCAGCAACAATACCACGAATATTATCAACACCAGTTTGATAAGCATCAATCCCAACAGTAGCAAGTCTTTTAATAATAATAGGAAGAGAGTCAATAGTTAAGTAACGAAGTTCACACTGCTGACGAGTTGTTAAGTCTATGTAGTCTTGACCAAACTCCTTAGCACACTCACCAATAACTTTTGCTTGATCAGATCGCATAAAACCACCCGGAATACGAAGTTTGAGCATAAACTTCTCCGGTGTTGCAGGTCTATAGTAAATACCAAAACATTTTAGAAAATAAGTTTTATCTTCTTCAGGAATTGAATCAAAACCATTTAGGGCATACTCCTGTAGTCTATCGTATGCATCTTGTGGTTTTTTTAACTCTTTTACTTTTTCAATTTTATTTATTTTTTTACTTCTTGCGAGATATGCGTCTTCAAGTGCTTTCATAAACTACTTCCATTAGATAATTTTATTTTGTATTTTATCTTTTTTTCAATAATTTTCAGCAATTTTATGATGATTTTTTACTCATACTTGCAGTTTATACCCTACTCCATACTCAGTTTTAAGATATTTCGACTGTGTTCCATTATCTCCAATTTTTTTACGAATATTTTTAATATGGTTATCTAAAGAACGTATTGAGCTTAAAGAGGAGAGAGATTCTACTAACTCTTCTCTTCTTAAAGTTTGATTTTTATTTTTTATAAGTAACTCTAAAATATCATACTCTATGGTTGTTAAATGCAAAGGAGTCTGTTGAAAATAGATTTTTTCATCTTCAATTTCAAATACTTTTTTCTCTTCAGAAGTTTTTATTTCACTATTTTTTCCAAGTTGTAACCAGATTCTTGCTTCTAACTCTTCAAGATCTATTGGTTTTACCATATAATCACTCGCACCATATTTAAACGCCAATAATTTAGATTTAGTATCATTATAAGCACTTGTAATAATTACAGGAATAGAAACTCTATTTTTAATATTTTTTAAAACTTCATAACCATTAAAATCAGGTAGATTAATATCGAGTATTAAAAGATCATATCCCTCATGTTTAACACGAGCCACACCATCAGTAGCTGTAAAAACAGTTTCAACATGAAATCCACAATCTTCTAAAAAGTCTGAAATTAATTCAGATGCGAGTTCATCATCTTCTACTAATAATAATTTTGTTGTTGTTAACATTTAAGCCCCAGTGAACAGATTTTACAGATTGTAGTGTAAATTCACTTAGATTATATTTATATAATCGTCTTTTAATATCATAAATGGACTACTTATGTTGCAAAAGCCACTCTCTTTTAACTATCCAGTTAGAAGTATCAAACTTATTTTAGATAGTCGTTTTCTATCTGCCTTCTCTGCTAATGGATTAGCACCAATAATGATTGCCTACATTACACACAAATATGTGGATACAGATATTTTAATCTTTTTGGGAGTTATTCATCTATTTTTTCTTCTATCTCGACTCTACCTTAGTAGTAAAATAGAGTATTTTATTGCAAACAACTCTATAGAAAAAATAAAACCCTATTTTTATATGCTTATTACTCTTGTTTTTATTACAGCCCTACTTAATCCATTTCTAATATGGCTTGCCTTTGTAAATGGTATCCCTTCCATAGAACTTATGATGCTCTCTATCATCATAGTAACACTCAGTGCAGGTTCTATCTCAACAACGGTAAGTATGTTTAAAGTTTATTTAACTTTTATCCTTTTAAGTATGATTCCACTTATTTTTATAATGCTACTTCATGGCGGGGAACTATTTTATATGTTTTCATCTATTCTGACAATATTTACACTGGTTATGCTAAAGGCTGGATATAAGCAGTATCGTATTTTAGAAGATATCTCTTCATTTAAAGAGACTTTTGAAACGATCTATAACAAATCACACGATGCAATTATTCTTATGAAAGATTCCAGAATTTATGATTGTAACCCTGCCGCAATTAAAATGTTTCAGTATGCTTCAAAAGAGGAACTATTAAGTACTCATATGCAAAAGTATAT
>Ga0256826_1003050_pt1 | contig 10081 bp, 8 predicted proteins | sample CV79metaG_FD_185975 | JGI IMG/M metagenome (GOLD analysis project Ga0256826, IMG submission 185975) | Hydrothermal vent microbial communities from East Pacific Rise, Pacific Ocean - CV79 | ecosystem: Environmental > Aquatic > Marine > Hydrothermal vents | place: Pacific Ocean: East Pacific Rise... | reverse complement strand
AGCAATGACTACAAAGATGGTATCTTTGTAGTAAGGAAGTTTTTTTGCCTCTTTGAAAAACTCTCCAATGGCATAGTCAGCATATTTAACAGCATTCTCTACACAGTTTTTACCTTTTGTCACCTCTTTTATTCGTCCTTTTGGAATGTCAAAGGGAGAGTGATTTGATGAGCTAAACATAAGTGCTGCAAAGGGTTTTCCCTCTTCGTATAGTTTAGAGAAACGCTCATTACCTTTTTTTACTAAGTCCTCATCACTTGCTCCCCATGTTGCTACATAGGCAGGGTTTTTGTAGTCTTTTTGTTCCACTATCTCATTAAAACCATTTCCTAAGAACCATGAACGCATGTTATCAAACCGTGCTTCTCCTCCATATAGAAACATGGTGTGATAACCCAATGGGTTTAGTAGTGAAGCAAAGGTAAAGAAGTCATTTTGAGACTTAGTACGCTTAACAACTCCTTTTCCCGGAACGGCTAAGAACCCAGAGGTTGTACCTGCTATTCCTCTTACACTTCTTGTTCCATTTGAGTAAGCATCGTTAAACCAAAGCCCCTCTTTTTTTAGTTTGAGTAGTTCAGGTGTAATCTCTGGCTTAACAAACTGGTACCCCAAACTCTCTTGTAAAAAGATGACCAAGTTTTTCTTTTTTTCTTTTTTAAAATGACTTTGCTCAAGTCGTGCAAATGCTGAAGAGCTATTTAAGTCATTAGCATTGATACCTAAACGTTTTTTCATTCGATTCAATGCTTCCTCTATAGGCATTTTCCCATAGAGTTTAATAGCTTTTGTAGCATATTTTTTATTAGCATACATGGCATAGCCCACAGAGTAGAGAGAGTTTTTAGTTACTTCATTTACTATTCTATTAGTAGTGTACATGGCATCGGAGATGTTTGCTGGTCGGTGACCAAATGAAGAGCGAATTCCTATGAAGAGTAAAATAGCTAGAGGTAAAAACCATAAAGCACGGGTTTTTAATGGGCTTTGCAGAACTTCCATAAAAGAGTTTTTAGTAGATTTCATAAAGAACCATGCAAAGAGAGCAATCATAACAAAAGCAATGCTCAGTGGTAGTTTAAAGTCAGCAATGAGCATATGGAAAACCTCTACTGGATACTCTAAATATTCCACAAATTTAAAGTTGGGTCTTACATCGTATTGGTTAAAAAATGGAAAGGTTGCATTTTCCATGTAGATTAAAAATCCAGTAACAACTAAAAAGTAGATACGTAGTAAAAAGTTTGTAACTCTACTAAGAATGGTAGGTGTAAAGGAGAGTAAAAGCAATGGAATAACTAGAAGCATCGAGGCAACAATGGTGTCCATTTTAAGACCATATAAAAAACTTAGCCAGTAGTTAACATTGTCATCTGCAAATCTATCAAAATAGAGTCCAAAAAGAGCCAAACGACCAATAAAAAAGATGAGTATCATTAGTAAGTAGTATTTGAAAAGTTTTTTAGCCATTTGCATTTTAGTTCCTTAATTGGTTCTTTAAAGCCATGTAAAGCTTATTTTTTCTGTATTGTACCATTTCTATCTATTGTTTTTTGAAGAAGCAAAATAATTAGCCACGCTATAGTCATAGTAATGACGGTATGACTAAAGAAATGGTCTCCAATAAGCATTTTATAGAGACCCATACTCCAACCTACTGTTAATGCCACTACACCTGCTAAGATTTTATTTCGTCTTCTTTTAAAAAGAAAAAATAGACTCAACAGTGCAAACCCTCCACTGGCATGACCTGCTGGAAAACATTTAATCGAAGAGGGTTGTTTAAATGTTTTGGGATAAGACTCCCAAACTTTGGTGGAAGGGTAGACTCCTCCATAGTGTATTTCATTTTTAGGGCAAGGCATGTTGGTCGCTTTTTTTAACCCACCCACAATAACAGGTATAAGTATGGCTGATAAAATCACAATAATCATTCCTTTTTTATAGGTTTGAATAGTACGGTTGTTTCTAAAAAAAGTGAGTGCCATTAAAAATAGAATTCCAATAATAATTAATAATTTTTTAATACCATCATAAAATATAAACTTATAAGGTTGTAAATCTCTATCTAGTATCCATTGATGTTTGTTATTATCAAAAAAAATATTTTGAATTTCTATATCAATATTACTTATACCAAAAAATATAATGGCAAATATGAGTACTAAAAAGGTTAAGACTATCTCTCTATTGATACTCATCTAAATATATCCATCTCTTTTTTATAAACTTTGGTCTCAACATTAAAGAGTCCTAAAAGCGTATGAAAAAGGTTGTCATGAGAGTACTCTTTTGTTGGGTCAATATTTTTTTGATTATTCTTTCCAAACCATACAACTGCTCCTACATGGGTTTGTGCATCAGGAGCCATAAAATAAGGTAGTCCATGCAAGTAGAGTCCATGTTCTCCTAGGCTTTCACCGTGGTCACTCATGTATATCATAGAAGTTTTATGTGTTTCATCATAGTTTTTTAACAGATGAATAACTTCTGATAAAAAATAATCGGTATGTAGCAGAGCGTTGTCATAAGCATTATTAATACTCTCTTGCGAACACTCTTCTAATTGATTGGTTTGGCAAACAGGAGTAAAATTTTCAAATTTTTTGGTATAGCGTTTGTTGTAGGCTGGTCCATGGTTACCCATTTGATGCAGTACAATAAGAATATCTTTACCTTTTCTTTTTTTTATATACTCATCAAGCCCTACCAACATCCCTTCATCACGACACTCTTCATCGCATATTGTATTGGTTTTTTCTGTTTTATAATTTTCAAAAGGGACACGCAGAGCAACCCCTTTTGAGTTGGAGTTGTTATCTCTCCATAGTATCTCTACTTGATTACTGTGATGTAAAACATCAAGAACATTTTCAGTACTTATTCCCTTTTTGTAGCTGTATTTATCTCGGTCAAATATTGAAAACATACATGGAACAGAGTGAGCTGTAGACGTTCCACAAGAGCTTACATAAGGTAAATTAATAATGTTTTCTTGCTTTAAAAGAGGGTTGGTCTCTCTCGTATATCCATTTAGAGAGAAGTGATCAGCACGAACAGCTTCACCTACTACCATAATGACTAGTTTAGGCTCTTTTGTAGTTTTGTTTATTTTTGCATCTAGTCCAATAGGTTTTACTACCACATCGCCACTGTTGAGTGTTTTTGCAATGTAGTCACCAATAGAGTATATCCAGTAAGTGGGGTTGGTATAGTAGCGTAAGGGTTTATGTTCTCTAAAAAATGAGGTATAAAACTTACTAAATGAGAAGAGTATAATAAGAATAAGTAGTAAAGAAAAAAATATGGTTTTTATTTTTTGATAAAACTCTACCTTAAATGAGTTGTTTGTAATTTTGATTTTATTGATAAGTATAGATGGAAGAACACCCAAAAGTAGTATATATAGAATAAGTTTTATGCTGTAGAGGTCACAACTCTCTTCTATATTGGTTTGCATGGTATTTCGTATCATGTCACTGTCTATAATAACATGATAACAGTTCATAAAATAACTGCTAAAGGATGAGGTTAAAAGAGTAGTAATTAAAATGGCTTTAATGGTGTATCTGTTAGTTATAAGGCCAAATAAAAAAACCATAAATGTAAAAAATAGTAGGCTAAGTGAGATTAAATAAAGAATATTAACGCCTCTGAAAGGGTAAATTTCTAAGACATTTATAAAAAATGAAAAGTTATCAAAAATTATAAAAAAAAGAACAGTAAAAATAATAAGTTGAGTTTGAGTAAGTGATTTTATGAGTATCTCCTTAGGTCTATCTAACGGAGATATTATAAAAAGTTTATGAAGATTTTATGAATAAATTTTAAAAGGAGTGTTTTAATATCTTTTTAAAACTATAAAATGCTTTTGTTTTTCTTATTATGCCGTTTCTATTGTCCACAAGTCCATAGCCTGGAGCAATAAGTTGATGCCAGTAGACTTTTTCTACTTTATGACTCTTTTGTGCAATTTTAAAATATTCAAGCATATATTGGTCATATAGTTCCTCAGTTACACACTCTTTTTCTGAAGTTGGAGCATAAGGTGCTGTTCCTGTTAAGGGCCAATTGGCTTCTGTGAGGTAGATGTTGTTATTACATTTAGAAGAACTTTTTACAATGCTATGAAGAAACTCAATTTTATTTTTAAAATCAAATATTTTCATTTGTGTAGCATAGGGGCTACCTCGTCGGTCAACGTAGAGTAGAGAGGCTACTTTGTCATAGTGAATGGGGTAGTTATTGAATAGTGTACGAATGGTAAAGTGATATTCAAAATCTATAATAGAAGAACCGATAAGTTTTATATGAGAAAATTCTCTGTCTCTAACTTTTTGAATGGTTTGATAAAACTCTAAATATTCTTCCATGGAGACAAACGCCCACTTAATACGGTTAATAGCATTTCCTATCATAAACTCATTGGCTATGCCTTCAAATTTTTGAAATATAGTGCTTATATCTTTGCTTAGTAGTTCATGGTTTTCTATATGCTCTCTATCTTGCATAATGGTTATGAGTATCTTTTTATTTTTTCCAAAACCTTTTGCAAACTCTACATAGGCATCTATATTTTTTATGTCATTTAAAAAGACTCTTATTTGTAAAGATTTAACTTCTAACTCCTCTACAAGTTCAAACTGCTCTTCGCCTTTGTCTAAATTTACACAGAGTCCATAAAAATCTTTGGAGAGTGTAGGTTCGATTTTATCGAACACTTGAGCTTTAGATTCCAATAAAAATTTAAAAAATAGATAAGGAAAATAAAAAAGATTGGTAGCTATGAGTTTAAAATAGTCAAAACCATGACCTTTACGTAGCTCTTTTTTTAGGCTTCGTTTTAATACGTGTGGTTGGTCGGAGTAGGAGTCCCATGGAAAATTTGTTTTCATAAAAGAGATTATACCCTAACTAAAATTATGCTAAAATCTTTGTTATAAAAGGAATAATACTAATGACAACTTCATCGACTATTCAAAAGCAAAAAAAATATCTTTTTTTTATATCTCAAGATTATAGTTTTCCTGTGTTAAGACCTCTACAAAAAGAGATTTTACTTAGAGGCGATGAAGTCAAATGGTTTATGTATGGTGATGAGATACATAAAGAGTATTTAGATGAGTGTGAGGTGGAGTTAGCATGTATTGAAGATGTTGTAAGTTATAAACCAGATGCTGTTTTTGTTCCTGGAAATGTTGTACCTTCTTTTATTTCTGGTTTAAAAGTAGAAGTTTTTCATGGACTTCCAAGTACCAAGGCTAAAAAAAATGGACAACTTTATCATTTTATTATTCGTGGTATGTTTGATCTATATTGTACTCAAGGAAAAAGTTCTACAAAACCTTTTTTAGATTTAGCAAACAGGCATCAGTATTTTAAAACAGTAGAAACAGGTTGGTGTAAACTTGACCCTCTTTTTCCTTTGAAAAAGAATGATTCAAAGGCTAAAACAATCTTTTTTGCATCTACTTTTAGTCCACGGTTTTCAAAAGCAGAGGTTCTTTATCCACTACTTTTTGAGATGATGAAAAAATATGATTTTCAATGGTATATTACACTACATCCCAAAATGGATAAAAAAATAGTTACATTATATAAAAATATTAAACTAGATAACGTCACTTTTGTTGAGTCAGTTAATTTAGTAGATGCATTTAAAAAATCAGACATGATGTTGTGTGATACCTCTTCAATTATTTATGAATTTTTAACACAAAAGAAACCAGTTGTAACTTTTCAAACTGAAAAAGAAGAAGCATCATTAATTAATGTTATAGATATAGAAAAATTAGAAAATAAAATTTTAGCTATCTTAAATAATCTTAGTGGAAATCAAAAAAATATAGAGAAGCATATTGATGAATTTCACCCATATGTAGATGGTAAATCTAGTCAACGGGTTTTAAATGCTGTAGAGAAAATGCTAGAAGGAAAAGAGCTTCCTAAAAAAAGAAAACCTTTAAATATTATTCGAAATTTTAAACTACGAAAAGAGTTTGGGTATTGGAAATTTCTTTAATTTCTTAAGTCTTTTTTTATTGTTTAAATATTGTTCTTCTTCTTTTAATGAAACTTGAAATAGTTTCATTAAACTCTCTTCATTTTGTTTGGCAATAATTGCATAATATTTTGCCATAAAAGTATTATCTGCTTCATCATTTGTTAGTTTAGATAGATTTTTCATGCGAAGTTCATTTGTAAATGGAATAAACTTCATACGATTTACATCGATGATAGAAAACTCATAACCATGAGCATTTTGTTTTACTAAAATGTTACCAGGAGAGTAGTCAACATGATAAACATTTTTTTGATGTAGTTGATAGCTAAATTCTATAAAACTCTTTAAAATAATTTCTCTATCTTTGAACTTTTTATCTTGAAATACTGCTCTTATTTCAAAGTCATAATCAAAGAATTCAGAAATATAGTAGCTTTCATGAAACATAAAAATAGAGGGAAATTCAATGTAACCTATTGGTTTGGGAGTGTTAATATTTAATTTAGATAATTTCCATGAATTTTCAAAAGAACGTTTTGCTTTTGAATCTCTAAAAAATTTATAGATAATTTTGTTAAGAAAATGAGGAATTTTAAATGATTTTACTACATATTGGTTACCTTCAAAGTTAACTACTTTAATGGTATTTCTTTTTTTAAAAATTGTTTGGCTACTCTCTTGATTAAAATAGTTTTTGATATTTAGAACAAACTCTTTATGTCGTTCGTTAGGTGCATCATATTGCATTTATAGCCTTTGTAATAGCATTTTGTATCTCTATTGGTTTAATTTTTTTGATAATATCTTTATCTTCTATCATATCTTTTCCTGAAAATATTATTTCCCCAAAATCTACTTTTGGATAGACCGTATCAAAGGCACTTGTTCCTTTTCCTTTTAAGACAATAAATGGTGTATTTGTAGCTGCTGCAATATGCATAGATGAGCTATCAATGGTAACAAGTAAGTCAAGTGAGCCAATTAGGTCAATAAATTCAGAAATATTAGTTTGCCCAGATAGATTAATGTTGTCAATGCTCATATCTGTTAAATGTTTTTGGTAGATACTATTGTTAATATTGTCTTGTTTATCGCCAATAAGAACAATATTGTAGTCATCTTTTTTTAATATATTAAAAAGTTCTAGACTTAATTCTTTTGGGTATGTACGTGTACCTTTATTGTCACCACCAAGTACAAAACCAATATTTTTTTTCTCTGTTATTTTTAAAAGTTTAGAAGTTTCATGAAAAATTTGCATAGAGGGTAGGGTCTTATATTTATTATTTAAGTACTGATTAACCAAATTTGCATAATGATTTACATAGTGTCTACTTCGATCTATTTTTAGCCAAAAATCAAGTAGTATTTTACGGTTTTCTTTATTGTAGCCAATAATAGTCTCAATATTTGAAAGCTTAAAAATAAGGGCATCTATAAAAGTATTATGAAAAAGTATACCTAGGTCATACGGCTCTTTTCTTATCTCTTTAATCATATTTAGAGTATTTTTAAATCTACTTTTTTTACCTTTATCAATGATAAACTTTTCAACTCCTTTTTCTCTAAAAACATCAACAGAAGTAGCTGGACAAACAATGGTAAATTTAGCATTTGGGAACTCTTTACGTAAAAGTTCAAAAGCAGGAAGTGTCATGATGCTATCGCCAATAAATTTAGGGGTTTTTATGATAATTTTCATACTAGATGTCTCTCTTTTAGGATAGTTGAAAAAATAGTTTTTGCGTCATTTGATGTCAGTTGATATAAATCATCATAGATAAACATTTTATAATTTTTAGTGTAGGGTGCAAAAATTATTTTGTTCATTAAATTGTCTTTATAAAAAGTAATAATTTTCTTCTGAAAACATGATGCAATATGTACAATAGAGGTATCAGGGGAGATAACAATGGGTACATGCTTAATGAGTGCTACAGCGTCTAAAATACTTTTGGTATTAGCCAATACAATACGTGAATTATTTTCTTTATTTACTAAAGTTTGTAGTTTCTCTTTTCTGTTTGGCATGGCAACTATGATAACTTGTATATGTGACTCACTTATTAACTCTTTTGAAAAGCTCATAATAAAATTATCGTTAAAACTACGAACTTGTGATGAACCTTGAATATTAAACAAAATAACTTTTTTATTTTGATAAGATTTTAAAAATGTTAAAGCACCTTTTTCATAACTATGCACATAGTCCAATACATCTTCTCTTAAAAAATCTTCTTTATTTAATCCCAATAGAGTAGATATATTTAGTATATTATCACTAAGATGCTCTTTTTGATTAAAAGGAACATAATCATAGAATAGTTTAAAATCCTTAGACTTTAGTCCATATCGTTCTCTTTTTGCTAAACCTATATTGAATTTTGCATCAATAAACTTTAAATGACTAGCAGCTCTTGATATGTTTGAATAAAAAGGATCAATAACCAAATCATATCTCTCTTCTCTTAGTTTTTTAAAGACTTTGAAAAACTGAAATAGGCTACGTTTTTCTCTAAAATTGTAAATATAAATATTATTTACATAAGGATTATCTCTAACAATGGATTGATTTAAATCACTAGCTAGAATATCTATTTGATAGTTAGGATATGCTTCTTTTAGGCTTTTAATAAGAGGTAAAGTCACTACCATATCGCCCAATCTATCATAACGTAAAATAAGTACTTTTTTTATTTTTAACGGATCTAGCTCCGTTTGATACTTTTTATTTAGAAAATGTTTATAGAACCATTTTTTCAAGACTTATCCTCTCTTCTTATAAATATTTTTCATGGTATGTTTCCAACGTTTATGCATCCAAAACCACTCTTTTGGATTAGCTTCAATGGCTACTTGCATTGCATCTGCTTGAGCTTGTGTTAATGCTTTTAAATCTTCCTCTTGATTATCGGTTTTAATACTCTTTATAGGCTCATAAATTTTAACATGATAGTTGATGTAATCGTTAGTAGAAATAAAAGCTGGAATTAAATCAATGTCAAATTTACGTGACAATATGGAAGCTAGAGGTGTATGTGTTGCTTTATGGTTAAAAAAGTCTACTTCAATAGACTGATTTTCTCGAATGGCTTGGTCTACTAAGATGCCTACTGCTTTGTTTTGTCCAAGTGCTTTTATGCACCCTTTCATGGCACCTTTTTTGTAGACCATCTCAACGTTGAAGCGTTCTCTGTTCTCTTTTAGAACTCTGTCCATGAGTTTTGAGTCTAGTTCTCGCCCGACACCTACTAAGGTAAGGTCAAATTTAATGGCAATAGATTGAGAAAGTAGTTCCCAGTTTCCTTGATGTCCTGTAACAAAGATAATTTTTTTACCTGCATCTTGGTACGCTTTTACTATCTCTTCACCTTCAAAGGTTACATTTTTAATAACCTCTTCTTTTTGCATTCCATCTCTTGCAATAATGCCTAAAGTGGTGTCAAGCAGATTCATAAAAGCAGAAATACCATAATTCTTTTTCTCTTTTTGAGATAATTCATTTTGAAATGCTAAATCCAAATTGGTACAGATGATATTTTGATGTTTTTTACTAACACTATAGGTGAACCAAGAGATGCCTTTCATGATTTTTAGCATAAGTGTACGAGGAAGTAACCAAAGAATAAAAGAGAAAAGTTTATAGATACCTAAATATAGATAATCAACCATTGAGTAACTCTTTTGCCATATTGATTATGTCTGCTGATGGAATTTCTGTAATAGAAAAATCATTTTTATTGAGTTTAAAATGGTCAACTTCACTTTTTGACTTAATTACTTTGTTAATAGGAGTTTGGTAGACTCTATTAACAGGTGTTGGACCAAAAATAGTGATGGATGGAATATTTAAGCCCCATGCCATGTGTGTGGGACCCGTGTCATTTCCAATGAGCAAGTCTGACTTTGCTATGACAGCTTTTAATGAGTTAAGATTGATTTTTGGTAAAACTTTGGCATGTTTAGAGTTTTCTGCTATCCACTCTGCACGCTCTTTCTCATCTTCTCCACCCCATGCCACTAAAACATTCTCTTTTAGTGCATCTGCAATCTCTGCAAATTTTTCTTTTGGATAGT
>Ga0256826_1003049_pt1 | contig 10082 bp, 8 predicted proteins | sample CV79metaG_FD_185975 | JGI IMG/M metagenome (GOLD analysis project Ga0256826, IMG submission 185975) | Hydrothermal vent microbial communities from East Pacific Rise, Pacific Ocean - CV79 | ecosystem: Environmental > Aquatic > Marine > Hydrothermal vents | place: Pacific Ocean: East Pacific Rise... | reverse complement strand
GATAGATCATAATCACGACTATAAATGCTACAGCAGATGCTAAAGAGATATTTTTACTTATAGCACCCATAAGAGAGTTGTTTCCCTCATCAACATCAGCACCTAAAGAGTAAAGAACACCAAGAGTTGATACAACAACCTCTTTTGCAGCCAGACCAGTTTGAAGTGCGACACTCATCTTCCAGTCAAACCCAAGTGGCGTAAAAATAGGCTCAGAAAATTTTCCTATTGTTCCTAAATAACTCTGCTCTAGGAGGGCTTCATCAAGCTGGTTTTGAAGTCTTAGTTTACTTTTTTGATCTTGAGTATTTTCGATCTTTACACTATAACTCTCTTGCAGATGTGTGTTATGTGGATAGTTACTCAAAAACCATACAAGCATTGAAGCGGCAGCTATGTATGTACCCGCTTTTTTAAGATACATCATCGTTTTTGTTAAAACTGTATGCCAGATAAGCTTTACAGAGGGAAGTCTATACTTAGGCATCTCCATAACAAAAGGTTCGTCTACACCTTTAAAAGCAGTAAGTTTTAAAAATTTTGCAGCAGCTAAACCTAGCAGTGCACCACTAATATATATAATAAAAAGAACATTTCCCGCCATCTCAGGAGTAAAAAATGCACCTGCAAAGAGAACATATACAGGGAGTCTAGCACCACAAGACATAAAACCAATAATAAAAAGTGTTAAGAGTCTATCTCGATCATTTTTTAAAATCCTTGCACTCATATAGGCAGGTATAGAACAACCAAATCCTGTGACAAGAGGGATAAAACTCTGTCCATGTAGTCCAAACTTGTGGAAAAAACCATCAAGTAAAAATGCAACTCGAGACATATAACCTGTACTCTCTAAAAGAGCGATACCGATAAAAAGGATGATGATATTTGGAACAAAAAGCACAACAGCACCAACCCCGGCTATAATTCCATCTACAACTAAAGAGCGTATATCATCATTTGATATCGTAGAGCCTATAGTGCTTCCAAACCATCCAAAAAACTCATCAATATACTCCATAGGAATAGCACCTACTTCAAAAGTAACTTGAAAAAGAGTCCACATAAAAAAGAGGAAAATTGGAATTCCTAAAATAGGATGAATTAAAATGTTATCTATTTTTTCAGTAGTTGTTTTCTTCTGAACAACTGTTTTTTGATCAACTACTTCTGCAATGATTCCACGATTAAAAGCAGCATACTCTTCAGCAAAAGCTTCTCTTATATCATCACTATCATGGTGGAGTTCTATATGGCGACTCGCATCTATAAGTATAGGTTGTAACTCAACCCATATAGGCTCTGCATGAAGTTTAGCATAGGTTCGTTTATTTCCCTTTAAGAGATTTATCGCAATGTTTCTATAACTATTTTCTGAGTGAAACTTATGCTTATCCAGATACCAAACAAGTCTAGCTATCTCCTCTTCAACAGGCTCACTAAAGACTAGCTTTGGTTTATTTTTACTACTTTCATGTTTTAAAACTACCGCATCTATAAGCTCTTCTATTCCAAATTTTGTAGCAGCTGACACTTTTATACAGGGTACACCAATGAGCTCTTCCATATACTCTGCATTTATAAAAATATTTTCTTTTTCTGCTTCATCACTCATATTGAGAGCTATTACTACTTTTTTACTCATAGTTAAGAGTTCAGAAGTGAGTTGAAGATTTTTTTCTAAGTTAGTAGAGTCTACTACATTTACGATGATGTCATAATCTTCAGCATTAAGATACTCGTGAGTAACTCTCTCCTCTATAGTATAATCAGTAAAAGCATATGTTCCAGGGAGGTCTACTACAGTAAAATGGTACTCTTTATAGTCAAAAAGTACTTCTGTTTTATCTACAGTAACACCGGAGAAGTTACCAACATGAAGGTGTGAGTTTGAAACAGAGTTTATAAGCATACTCTTTCCAACATTTGGCTGACCAACAAGTGCTACTTTTATATGGTTAGCAATTATAGGACAGATTTTTATATCAATGTTGCTCATAATGTTGAACCTCTATTAGTTCTGCTTCTTCTGCACGAAGAGCAATCCGCATTTTTCCAACTTTAATCTCTATAGTACTTTTAGCTGGTGCATGTTCTAAGACTTCAACAATTGCTTCTTTCATGATACCAAATGAGATAAAACGCTGTTTTAACTCTTTGGGTGCATTTAGTTTTAATATCTTTACTTTACACTTTTTATGACAATCTTTTAATGTTTTCATATTTTATCTTTCATATTTTATTTAAAATTATAATCATTATCATTTAAAGAGTAGCTTAATCCTAAAAATTATAGTTAAACATCGCTTGGATTCTATCCCAACTATTAAGATCATCTAGCTTATCTTGAAGAGTTGAGTATAAGATAGAGATAACTAACTCTTCGTTAAAATTGTAACTAGTTCCCATATTTTGCTCAATCAAATGCTCTTTTTTTCCTGCTCCATTTTCTCCACCAGAGAAATCACCATATGCATAGAGAAATCCAAACTGATCTATACGGTATGTAATCCCAATTACAGTAGCTAAGACATCTCTATCTTGAGCTATCTCATCTATAATAGTAGTATCCATACTTGTAAAAAGTGGTCCCCCTCCAAAACCACTAAAAGTACTCTTACCTACTCTTCTATCTGATTTATTAAAGGCAAAGTTAAAGCCCACATCATAAGCGACAAGCTCAGTAAGTGCTCCATAAATTGATGCTGCAACACCACTCTGTGAGAGTTCTTTTTCATTAAGGTACTGAGCTACCATATGAAGTGATAAATCATCATTTATTGCATACTCAAAACCTATATCAAAGTAGGCTGCATTTGTTAGTTCTGTTATGTTGTAGTACCAAAGATTAAACTCAAGACCATCATGGTAAGTAACCCCCGCGAAGTTAGTACCATCGGCACCTGTCTCTACCCAGCCCTCATCCAAACCAACATCGGTTCCATGCCATCTCTGAATATTTCCTACCATAAACTCAACCCCTTCATAGGCATAGGTTCCAACATATGCTTCAAAACTGTTTTGAATCATTCTTATATCATCAGAATCAGCTAATGGAGTATTTAAGACTTGGCGTCCAGCACGAAAATCAAAATTTTGATATTTGTAGTTAACATAGGCTTCACTCATATCTGCATAATTTCCCTCACTCGAAGAGAGGTCTATGTATCGCTGATTACCTTCACCCGAAGCGAAGGGGATATCATAAGATGTATAGACAGCAGCTCCTGCATTAAACCCACGATACTCAGCAAGTTCATACTTTATAATACCACCTACAGCAGTTGTGTAAATCCGGGTAGGTTCAGGGGACTCAGAGTACATCACACGTAGCTGTCCTGATACTTTTCCATCACTAAACATTTTACGAACCTTATCTACTTCTGAGACCTCTTTCTCAGCTATCTTTCCTACTTGATCGACCACCTTACGAACAGAGTGAATTCTCTCTTTTTTTTCAGCTTGAACCTCTTGAGCAGAAGATATTGTTCCAACTAAAGATAGTAAAGTTACTGTATTTATAAAAATTGAGTTTTTCATAACTAGCCTCACTATTGTACTTTAAACTTATCTATCTGTGAGTTAAGTTTGTTTGTAAGAGTAAGGAGATGTGAAGATGCTTCAGACATCTCCCCTGCACTGTTAGAGTTACTTCTTGAGTACTCATCTATTTTTGTCACTTCATCTTTTATCTTACTCATATGCTCACCAGTAGTGATAAAGTTTTGTGTTGTCTCTTCATTCGCATTAACGGCATCCTTCATTACAGAAGTTACTAACTTAATATCACTCTCAATACCTTGAGACACCGTAGCTAACTCCTCAATATCTTGAGAATTTTTCCCCATTTGAGTACTTACTTCCATAATGGACTGGACTATAACATTGATAGTCGCAGAGATCTCTGCTAGTGATTTTTGAGTACGTTCTGCTAGTTTACGAACCTCATCAGCAACAACAGCAAAACCACGACCATGTTCACCTGCACGTGCAGCCTCTATGGCTGCATTTAGCGCAAGTAAGTTTGTTTGATCTGCTATATCGTTGATGACAGTTAAGACCTCTTTAACCTGCTCCGCTTCTTGAGAAAGTGTCTGAATCTTGTGTGTAAGCTCTATCTCAACTTCTGAGGTCTCTTGTACAGTCTGAGTCAGTGCAATAATATTATCTCTAGCTTCGCTTAGTTTTTTATTTGCATTTAGAACCTCTTCTTTAGTCTGTTTTGCATTTTCAACATAACTACTTATCTCTTCTTGTATTTTCGTTGTACTTGTTGATGTTTCAAGAACTATCTCACTAGATAGGTCTATATTTTTTCCAACATTATCTGCTGATGATGTAAGTTCTTCTGATATAGCAAGGTTTTCCATAGATGTTTTGTTAATAGTATCTAGTACATTACGAATCTCTTCCGTAACAATATTTAAAGATTTCGATATATCAGAAATCTCATTTTTTCCATCCATAACTAAAGGTGTTGAAAAATCAAGTTTTTCCATTCGTTTGAGATGTTGATGAATAATTTTAATACTTCCAACAATGATATTTATGATGTAAAATGCTGTAATAATGATAAAAATAAGTACTAATGTAGAGATTATAGACTGACTAAGCACAGAAGAGATGTTTTTTTCTATAAGATCTGCAGCATTGTCGTTATCATCTTTATGCTCCTTTATCCATTTTTCAAGTCTCTGACTCAGTTTTTCAGCATAGGGATCTAACTTAAGCATCATCTTGTTTCCCTCAGTCGCCCCATCATTTATGTAAACATGAGCCATCTTTTGACCGATGGAGTAGAACTCTGCAAAGTCTGTTTTAAATGCTCTTAGATCACTTACCATCTCTGGTTCATTGTACTTAATATGTTCAGCGATGATATGATCTAAGAGTTTATTTCCATCATTAAAATAGTTTCTTGCTTCATCAAACCCATCATCAAATCCTTCATGCGCACGAGTAGCAGAAACATCTGTCAACCACTGCTGTACTTGAATCACATCAATTTTAAGATTTATAAAGTTAAATGCATGAGGAAGTATCTCTATACGTTTCTCTTTTGTAGCATCTTGTATAACAGCTATATTTTTATATGTTAGTCCCCCATTGACTAAAAGCACGAACAAAACAGTCAGTGCTGCCCCCCAAAGAATCTGATTTATTTTAAAGTTTTTCAACATTTAATAACCTTTTTTAAATAAGTTCTATTACTTTACTATTTTTAGAATAATTTATCACTTAATTTATATTATCTATTTAAAAGCTTTTTGCTATAATGGCACAAAAATATAAGGAAATATATGAAATTTTTATGGACTCCCTCTTGTCACTTTAACCTCGCAAACCTATTCACATTTGTAAATATCACGGCAGGTCTTATGGCTACTTACTTCATCACACAAAACAACTTTATCCTCGCTATAGCTCTTGCATGGGTTGGTGGGGCCTTTGATATTTTTGATGGAAAGATAGCTCGTAAATATAAACTAAGTAATGAGTTTGGTGTTCAACTTGATAGTTTTGCAGACTTTTTGAGTTTTGTTTTAGTTCCTGTCTTTTTAATTTTTCAGGCATCATATGCTACTTCACTTGGTGGTATCTGGTTAATTTTTGCTTCAATTGTAAGTATTTATTATGTTATTTCTGGTCTTCGTCGTCTTATTCACTTTAACATAAATGCAGATGCTGGAGAAGTTGATAAGTATTTTACAGGTATTCCTACACCTTTAGGTGCAATTTTACTCTGGTTGGTTTATCTTTTAAATGCTTATGAGATTCTTCCTGCAGTGGGAGTGATAGGATTTATGCTAGTTATAGGCTGGGCTCTTAACTCTAACATCAAAGTAAAACACCTTTAAGGGTTTTACTTTAAATATTTTTTTAATGTACTCTCTAAAAGTTTTGCATCTATAGGTTTAGTGATATAGTCACTCATACCTGAAGTAAAACATTTCTCTTTATCTCCATCCATCGCATTTGCTGTCATCGCTACAACTGGTATATCTTTATGTCTCTCACCGGCTAAGCCATCACGTAGAACTCTTGTGGCTTCATACCCATCCATGATAGGCATTTGACAATCCATCAGTACTATAGAGTATGGGTCATCATTGGAATTTAAAAGAGTTTTAATCGCCTCCTCTCCATTGTTTGCTATATCTGCTTCAAGTCCCATCTCTTCTAAGATTCCCTCTGCAACAAGAAGATTAACTCTGTTATCATCAACAAGAAGTATTTTAACACTCTGTGGCCATGAGCTCTCAGCTTCTACATCTTCAGCACTTACTAAAAGGTCCTGTTTTGTGAAATCATCGCCTAGAGTACTTAGTGCTTTGAGTATATCATCAGTAGTCGCTGGTTTTGGATAGTTAGCATCAAATCCAGCTTCTATATACTTAGCTACTTCTCCGTTATCACGAAGAGATGTTACTAAAACAGTTTTAGTATCTCCACTCTTTTTAACCTCTCTTAGCACTCTATATGTATCTTCATTTTTCTCTATAAAGAGTATATCAAAACTATCATCATAGAGCCTGATAAAATCCTCTATATTTTGGGAAGCTAAAGTCACCATTCCCCAGTGCTCTAACTGTAAACACAGAGCCTCTGCACTGACTCTATTTTCATCAAATATAAGTGCCTTTTTACCCTTTACATCTATATTTGGTACTGATAGAGATCTATCCTTTGATAGTTTTACTTCTATATCAACATTAAATTCACTTCCCTTTTCTAAAATAGAGTTTACGATAACATCACCATTCATCAAGGAAGCTAACTTTTTTACTATACTTAAACCAAGACCTGTACCACCATACTTTCTTGTTGTTGAAGCATCTACCTGAGAAAAAGAGTCAAAGAGTGTCTCCATCTTATCTTGAGGAATTCCTATACCCGTATCTAAGATCTTAACATGAAGTCTTGCATAAATATCATCAACTTTAGATAAAGAGACTTCTATAAGTATATAGCCCACATCTGTAAACTTTATAGCATTACTTACAAGGTTATTGAGGATTTGGCGGATTCTATTACTATCAGCACAGACCATGATCGTATCAACCTCTGTCATATCTAAGACTATCTCTATACCTTTTTCTTGAGCTCTAAAGGCTATAGCTTCTGAAAAATCACCAAACATCTTTCTGATGTTGAAATCTCTCTCTTCTAGTTCAAGTTTTCCAGCTTCAACTTTTGAAAAATCTAAAATATCATTGATGAGACTTAGGAGTGCATTTGCACTTGTTTGAGCAAGATATGCTTGATGTTTTTGTGATTCAGTTAAAGGTGTATTTAAAAGAAGTCCTAACATCCCTATAACACCATTCATTGGCGTTCGAATCTCATGAGACATACTAGCAAAAAATTCAGACTTTGCCTTGACACTATCTTCGGCAATAGCTTTTGCTTTTAAGACCTCTTTCTCACTCTCATCTATGGTATCCATCATCTCTTCAAATTTACTTGCTAAGACACCTATCTCATCTTCTGATTTGATTTCAAGTTTTAGAGATCTATGTCCACTTGTAAATTTTGTTGTTGCTGAAGATAGAAGTAGTATAGGTTTGACTAAATAACGAGAGATTAGTAGGGAGATTAGTATAACGATTAACATGATTACTATTGTAGATATTATTGTTTTGGTGATGATCTTTTGAGTCACAGTATCTATAACTTCTATCTGTGCCTCACTAATCAAAGCCCAACTAACACCTAGTATATTAATATCTTGATGTATACCAAAGACATCTTTGCCATAAGAGTCTTCATAAACAAAAATACTCTCTTTTTCATCAGACTTATGCACTCCCTTATATCCATGCTCTTCATACCATAGAAGAAACTGTTGTGTATTTATTTTTCGTTTTAGTATTTCAGATTCATTTAAAATTTTACTTCGAAGAAGTCCATCTTCCCCAACTAAATAGTGTGTAAATTCCCGTCTATTTTCTAGATCTTGTATATCATCAAAAAGATTATATATTCTATTGAGTTTTATTTGAATTGCAAATACACCTATGAGTTCACTATTATCATTAAACATGGGTGTTGTTAAAAAACCTGCGACAATATTTTGTGATGCACCATAGAGTTCTAAATCAGAAAAATGCACCTTTTTATCTAAAAGAGTCTCTTTATAAGAGTTTGCAAATTTTGTCTTTGAGTACTTTCCTCTGAGTAGATTGCTCCCTAAATCATCTTCTTGTTTTACAGTATAAAGTACATTACCCTCTGTATCGATGAGAAAAACATCATAAAGATAATCATAATTTTTTATTACCTTGATGATATCACTCTGCATTTCAATCACAGTATGAACACACTTATCACTCTCTATATAAGCTGTAAGTGTTTTTTTTGACCTTTTAAAGTCATCTATCAACTGTTCTAAGAAATCTACATTTAACCTAGACTCCGACCAGTTTTGTATATCTATAGCTCTATAATGAAACCAGTTTGTTATAAACTTTTTTTCTAAACTTGCAGCCTGTTCTATATCAAGATACGATCTCTCTTCAAGAGAGCTCTTACTCTGCACATAGTTATCATACGAAATCACTAAAATAGGAACTAAAGAGAGAGGTAAAAACATAAGAGAGATTGTAAAAGCTAGAGATTTATACCAGACTACTCTACTTTTTTGATATTTTTTATTCACTTTTAAATATCCTCTTATCTTTTATTTACTGTTCACACTATATTTTCCACTTCCTAATAGAAAAATTAAAATACTCATTATGAAAAAAAGTAGTGGTGATTCGAATGTCAGTCCACCATATTTTGAGAGTGAAAATGAAAATCCATATGCTAAAAATATTGCTACGAGCATATTAAACGCCAAGACTAAAGAAGCAGCTCTTGCATATAAACCAAGTATTATAAATATAGGTGCTATGAGTTCTCCAACATAAACGCCATATGCCAAAAACTCTGGAACTCCTGCATTTACAAGCATCGCTTTTACACCACCAACACCATGTATAACCTTATGTATACCGTGAAACAAGATTAAAACACCTACACTTAGTCTTAAGAATAACTTTGCGATATCATTACTTTGAAACATCTTCTCTCCTACACTTTTTCTCTAAATTTACAAGAACCGACTGAAATAATTTTAGCATTTTTTATAGCCTCTTTTATGTATATAAGAGTCCCCTTTGGATCAGCATCCCCTATCTCCTCTTCTATCATGCGAAGAAGATCTTTCTCGTTTGTGTCTGTCCATATCTTTTCATAGTTATATTGTGTTTGTATATTCATAGTAGTATAATAGCTAAATATTATTTATAGGGTTTAAAAAATGAAAGAGATGCTAAAAAATTTCACTATTCTTTATGTTGAAGATGAAGAGATGGTTCGTAAAAATGCAGTAGAGTTCTTAAACCGTGTCTGCAAAGAGGTACTTCAAGCAAAAGATGGTAAAGAAGCGATAAAAATCTGGAGTGACAGAAAACCAGATATCATCATAACAGATATCAATATGCCTAAACTCAACGGTCTTGATATGGCTGCTTATATAAGAGCACAAGACAAAGATGTTCAGATCATAGTCGCAACAGCACACTCTGACACAGAGTATCTTCTTCGTGCAGTTGAACTTCAACTTGTTAAGTACATCATAAAACCTATCACGAAAGATAAACTGACACACGCACTTGAGATGTCTATAGAGCTCATAGAAGATAAGAGTAAGTTTAATATTCAACTCTCAAGTACATGTACCTATAATGCATTTGACAAAACTATTTTAAGTGATGGTAAAGAGATAAAACTTACCAAGAATGAGACTCTGTTTTTAGATCTTTTAGCACATCATCATAGTAGAGTTGTAAACTATGAAGAGATAGAAAATGCTATCTGGGCATATGAGGGGATGAGTCAAGATGCCATTCGTTCACTTGTTCGCGGTTTAAGAAAAAAGATACCAGAGGGTGCTGTTGAAAACATCTCTGGTATAGGCTATAAAATCCATCTGGCATAGATTATGCTATAATTTTATAATTATTATAAGATTTGGAGAGAATTTATGCTAAAAATATTCCTAAATACTACTGACAACTTTTTATGTAGCAGTATTA